>ENA-ORDA01002416-ORDA01002416.1-marine-metagenome-genome-assembly--contig:-NODE-2416-length-14201-cov-3.834112_pt1 | contig 14201 bp, 30 predicted proteins | sample MGYA00237778_ERZ508506 | MGnify/ENA primary metagenome ERZ508506 (study PRJEB26177, sample SAMN06267891) | marine metagenome | isolation source: Monterey Bay, California, USA | place: Pacific...
TACAGGAACGGTCTCTACTTTTTCATTAGCTAGTAACAGGTGCACAAAAGAATTAGCTTCCTTTACTATTGGTGGCTTATCCAACAGAACAGGTGGTCAAGTTGCTAATGTTTACAAAAGTAACGATGCGGGCCACATAGAATTTTCCGCGGAGTTATAATAATGACATATACACATGTAATAGATGAAACTTTTGGGGTACCAAGTATTATATTCGATAATACAAGCATTCCACTAGACCCATCAAACTCGGACTATCAAAGAGTACTCGATGATATCATCGAACAAGGCGCAGACTGCTTTGAGGGCGATATACCAGCCGACCTACAAGCGGCGGCGGACGAAAAACTATTCAACACCCAAGCAACCGATTACAGAACTGCCACAGCCCGTGTAGCGCAATATCAGCTATCCGTAGGACGCCCGGAAGTAACCGAAAGCCAGCCTACAGGCGAACAAGTCTACAACGAAGAAACCTTCGAGATGGACGATGTGATGGCAGACGTTATCACCCAAACAGAAATTGAGCCTTTGGAAGCTACAGTCGAGGTTACTACCTACGACCCTAGTGATCCAGAAGCAGAACCAACTACCGAAACAGTAGCAAACCCTCTCATCGTTGCAGATGATGCAGAACGCGCAGAAGCCCAGACTGTAATCGATAATACGCCTACCCCAGTCAAGGAGCATGTAGATAATGAGTAAAGCAAGAGACATTGCAGATTTAGATTTTAATAGCCCCGACATTGATGGTGGTAATATCGATGGCGCAACCATTGGTGGAACAACTCCGGCGGCTGGTACTTTTAGTGGGCTTACTGTAAATGGTAGTGGTGGACGGCAGTATATAAACAGCGGACACATACGCTTAACCGATGGTTATAACATTGAATGGGGTGGGGGCACAAATTTTCTTAGAGGTTATGATTCTTCTGGGGATATGGCTCTAAATGCTACTGGAGACCTAACAATAGACGTTGTAGGAGACATTAATCTTGATGCAGATGGTGGTGATATTAGGTTAAAAGACGCAGGTACGCAGTTTGGTAAATTTACTAGAAGTAGTGGAGATTTTATAATATCTGCAAGTGAAACTGATAAAGATATGAAGTTTGCAGGAGCAGATGGTTCTTCAGATGTAACAGCCCTCACCCTTGATATGAGTGCGGCAGGTGCGGCTACGTTTAATTCTAGCGTGACGGCAGTAAGTGGCGTTTTTAAAAATGCGGCAGACGCAACAGGGACAACAATAAAGGTACAAGACAACGCTGACAGGGGGATTACAATCACTTCCCCGATTGCTGCTAGTGCTGCCGCAGGACGTATAGCGACCAGCGGGACAGCAAACTCTCTTGAAATAGGCGTTAGAGATTACCCAACTGCTTTAACCATAGCAGGTGGTTCAGGAGCGGCTACGTTTAGTTCTACGGTAACAAGCACAGGGTTGCCACTGTCTGTCAACACTTCACTGTACAACTCAAACGCTTCGCTTTCTTATTATGCCGCTGATAACGCTGTCTATTTGAATGGCGCTGGCGATGCTGGCTGGTTACGGCTTCAAGCAAGCGGCACGAGCAATGGATCAAATTACATTGATATTTTTGGTTCTGGTCAAGGCAATTATATTGTATTTAAAGCTGGGTCGACAAATTCGTTAAATCTCAATACGGGTAGCGCAGTTTTTAATGAGTCAGGAGCGGATGTAGACTTCCGCGTTGAGTCCAACGACAACACTCACGCTTTGTTTGTGGATGCTGGTAATAATCGGGTTGGTGTAGGTAGTCAAGGCCCTAGAACCCTTCTTGAGCTACAAGGCTCGACAATGCCAGAAACAGGGGATGCCGCTAGTGTTGAAGATATGCTTAATCTGTACAGAAACGGCTCTGCTACTGTCTGGTCAGGTGGTGCTACTTTAGCTTTAGGTAGATATTCAACTGGCGGTGGTTCTGCTCCAAAGTCAAGACTAGATTTTAAACTAAAAAATGATGCAGGTAGTAATACTGCTTTGCCTGAAACAACCGTAATGAGTTTGCAGTCGCAGGGTGCGGTTGGAATTAATACGATTACTCCGGCGGCGTTTCTTGAAGTTTTAGACCCTACTTCGGGTAGTTTTTATGGCTCTATTCATGTAGGAGGCGTTGGTAGTAATCGTAGGCTTGTACTAGAGCAGGCGGGTGTAACATCCTACAACATTGGTGGTACAGGAGCTAGCTCCATAACTCAGTTTGTCTCTGGAGGAACTGCTGGAATAGGTTCTGTTAGAACAATAATTGATGCTGATGGTAATTTAACACACAACAAAGGTGCAGTGTTTAACGAAACGGGTGGCGACCACGACTTCCGCGTTGAATCCAACGACAACACTCATGCCTTGTACGTCGATGGTGGGGATAACTATGTCGGCATCAATCGCTCTGATAGCGATGGGGCGGCTTCACTTTCTATAAAAAACAAAACAAACGGTCATGCGACAGCAATAACCTCTGAAAACGAGATTTCTGATTCAGGAGAACGAGGCCAATTTGCTGAAGGAACTATTGCCGTAGACACCGTGTCAAGTGGTAACACTTTAAGTATTCCAATCACTAGTCAAGGAAGCAAATGGGAAAGGTATACGATAGAAATGATGTTTGTGAGCGGTGAATATAATTCTTCCGGAACTAGTAAAAACGGCACCTTGTCATTATCGGTGGCAAGTCTTAACAGTTTAAATACTGTAACAGAGTTACACAAGACGGGAAACGTATCAGGCGTTACGAAAACGGGAATGAACCTGCAAATAACTTTTACCGGCGCTTATACCGGCGGACTTAATAATTATGAAGGCGTGTTAGTTTATTACAAAATATTAGGCACACGAGCACGATATATAGAAATGTGGAATGCCACACTTAATTAACGATTACTTTAAGGAGAAACAACTATGACAATTTCAACAACGTGGTCAGTGACCAACATGACACACATGGACGCTGACGGAGGTGTGGTAAAGGCTTACTGGAGCTGCGTAGCGGCATCAGACGGAACACCATCTTACTCAGCAATAGAAGGCGGCAAGCTCATCTGCACTTATGATGCGTCTGCTTCCGGTTTCATCAGCTATGACGATTTAACTGAGTCTGATGTTTTAGGCTGGGTATATGACAGCTTAAAAGAAGGCGAAGAAACCGCTGACGAAGCTAAAGCTCGTGTAGAAGCTAATCGCACTCAGCGCGTTCAGAACCAAATTGATGCTGCTGCTACCGAGGCTGAAGGCGTACCTTGGTCATCTGAACCCGCGTAAATTAAAGTTTTTATCAACCCACTAGAAAAGGAAATGAAAAATGGCCGAGAAAAAAACAGAGCCTAAAGTTTCAATTGATGATGTATCTTATATGCTAGAAGACTTGAGCGATGAAAGTCGTTTGCTGCTAGATCACGTTGCGGACCTGGATCGTAAGATTAGATCAGCGAGTTTCAACGTTGAGCAACTTCAAGTCGGAAGAGAAGCATTCTTCGCTAGACTTAAAGAGTCGGTGGCTGATACCACTGCGGAAGGATAACACTATGGAAGAGGAAGCTAAAACGGTAATGGATTCACTTGCGGTAGGCGGTACTGTGGCAACATTGGCGGGTTGGCTTCCTAGTGTTGCCAGCCTATTTACTATCATCTGGTTATCTCTCAGAATCTGGGAGTCTGATACTGTTCAAAAGACAGTCAAGCGAATAAAGTAATGGAAACTTGGGAAGTGATTGTCTCAAGCTGGCCCATTGCTGCTGGCATATTCATACTTGTGTTAACCATTGGCAAGATCCTTAATCGTCTTGAAGTCCTTGAGCAGAAGATGATTGAAGTGTGGAAAGCCATTAACGAGTTGATCCGAAAATGATAGAATCACTTATAGGTCCAATTACAGGTCTTCTGGACAAGTTTATTCCGGATAAGGACCAAAGAGCTAGGCTTGCCCATGATGTCGCTACGATGGCCCAGAAGCATGCTCATGAGATTTCTAAAGCTCAATTAGAAGTCAATAAGGTTGAAGCGGCACACAAAAGCCTTTTCGTGTCGGGCTGGCGGCCATTTATCGGTTGGACATGTGGATTGGGCATGTTTGGGAACTTCATCACAATTCCCTTCGCTAACTTTGCTCTTGCGTTGCTTGAATACGATATCGTCATACCTCTAGTGCCACTAGAGACTATGATGCCTGTACTGATGGGCATGCTAGGGTTAGGTGCGATGAGAACCTACGAGAAAAAGAATTCAGTTCACAGAGACAAGTGATGTTTAAATATTTTACGTTAGAAGAGTTTGACTGTCGGGAGACTGGAGAAAATGGGATTAAAGAAGAATTCGTTGCGGCATTGGATGCGTTGCGCGAGAAATGCGGTTTTAGCTTCCGCATTACTAGTGGCTATAGAAGCCCTCGTCATAGCCGCGAGGTTAAAAAGCCGAATGGACCTGGACAACATGGAAAAGGGTGTGCCGCTGATATTGCTATTAATAGCGGGCGCGAGCGTTACATTATCGTGGCAAATGCTCTTGAGCTAGGTTTCTCAGGGATAGGTATTGCGAAGACTTTCGTCCATGTAGACATCCGTCAAACTACTCCGGTTATCTGGACTTATAAATAAAAGACCCACCGAAGTGGGCCAAATGAGCCGAAGCTCTGGGAGAAGAGATCGTAGTTTATCACATCTTTTTCCCAATCTGATTATTCTTTTTGTTTACTTCTTCAACTAAACAGTTTACTATGCAACTGTTTCAACTAAGGAGAAGACAATGGAACAGTCAGAAATCATCAAAGAACTCGCTACGGCTTTAGCCAAAGCTCAGTCAGAGATTCGCAATCCAGGCAAGAACACTAAGAACACATTCTTCAAGAATGAGTATGCTGATTTAACGTCAGTGCTTGGTTGTATCCGTCCCGCAGCATCCGCTAACGGACTATCATTCATACAAGCTGTAGAAGCTCAAGACGGGTGCGTATCTGTCTCTAGCCAGATATCCCACGGTTCAGGTCAGTGGATCAGACAGACCGCAAGCCTGAAGATATCAGAAACGTCTAAGAATCCTATTCAGGATCTAGGGTCCATGGCTACTTATCTTAAAAGGTATCAAGCGCAATCAATGTGGGCGGTATGTGCGGACGAAGACACAGACGCTCAAGATCTAGGTTTGGAAGGCATCTCTGACGGGGAAGTCGCACATCTTGATGCAATGTTAAGTTCTACCAACTCCAACAAGTCAGCGTTCCTGAACGTCTACAACGTAGAGAGTCTAAAGAGTCTTACTGATTATCAGTACAAAAAGGCCAAAAAGCAGCTTCAGCAGAAGAAAGCTATGCAGGCTAAGGAAGCTAAGTAATGAAAGACTTTATGACTAAAACCTTTCGGCAAACATACGGTCGTTCGGAAGATATGACTATAAACGAATTAGCCTACGGCATTTGGGAGTCATTTGCTGACGTTGAAAAAATGGAGATATTTGACTGTGAGTTTTGGGAATGCATGCAAGATTCTTTGAATAAGAACGAGCGGGATTTACTAGCGAGCGTTTTTATAGATATGAAGCATGAGATATTTCAGCTTATAGAAAGGGATTTAGTCCCGAATATGCTGAAAAGAACTTTGCCAGAGTGGAAGCGAGAATGAAGATTCATAACGTAGAGCAAGGCTCAGAAGAGTGGTTCGCTCTAAGACTAGGCGTACCCTCTGCCAGTAGATTTAAAGACCTACTGACTCCCACAGGCAAGTCTAGTGCCAGTGCAGAGAAGTACATGCATGAGCTGCTTGCAGAGAAGATCTCAGGCAAACGATTTGATAGCTTTGACACCTTCCATATGAAGCGAGGGCGTGACTTAGAACCGGAGGCCGCAAACGTATTTAGCTTCCAGACCGATTTAATCTGCCGAGAGATAGGGTTTGTAACCAACGACGAGCAAACTGTTGGTTGCAGCCCTGACAGGCTAATCCAAGATCTTTCTGGACTAGAAATAAAATGCCCGATGCACACCACGCATGTGAAGTACCTGATTGATTTTCACAACAAGAACGAAATGCCATCTGAGTATTACGCTCAAGTGCAGGGGACGATGATGCTGATGGACTTACCAGACTACTGGTTTATGTCTTATCACCCTGACTTACCCAACCTAATCATGAAAATAGATCGTGATGATAAGTACATCGCTAACCTTTCAGCGGCGATTGATAAATTGCTGGAAGATCTTGAAAATAACTTAACTCTTTTAGGGAGAATTTAATGCAGTATGATAATCGTGGACAAGTGTCAATGTGGAAAAGCGACCGAGCCAATGGACCTACATTGTCCGGCAAAGTTGTGGCTCACAGAGACATCAAAGAAGGCGAGACTCTAGACATCGCTTTGTGGCGGCAGGACGCTTCTGGCAACCAACCCATCATGAAGGGCAAGATCAATGATGTTTGGGTTTCTAGTCAGCCTAAAACGTCTGGACCTGCGCTCACTGGCAAGGAAGTGTATGACGATGTCCCGTTTTAATTTTGGTAAGTCGCTAAGATTGGGCCAAGTGATCAAGGGGGTGAGTTCTACGGAACTCGCTACCCAGCTTGGTATCACTAAACAGCAGGTATCTCAGTGGAGATACCGAGAAGACGCAAAGCTTTCTTTGGTAGACAAAGTCTCCAAGCAGCTAGGCATGCACCCGTTTGATTTTCTGGAGTTGGACGATGATAACTAAACTGTGGGAAGAGATAAAAGCGATCTTTGAAGACTTGGTTGATGAGTTCTGGAAGGGCAACATCTCATGAACGGTCAGTTCTGGATGATTAATAACCGCAAGGACATTGACACCGTCCTGCGGTTTTTTCGCCGCCACCTTGAAGATTGGAACTACGAGAGACCTGTGGCGTGGAAGTTGGAAGCATATTCCACGGCTAGATCCTTGAGTCAGAACTCTCTATTCCACATGTGGTGCGGAGAGATGTCTAATCACTTCTCTGAGAAGGTTTCCGTCACGCCCGAAGACATGAAGAAGCTGATGAAGAACGAGTTTCTGGGCACCGAGGATGTGATCGTAGGCAAGACAACGATTCCTAACCAGTTGAGATCAACACGGTCCTTGGACAAGGGAGAGATGCATCAATTTATGGAACAAGTCTTTCACTGGGGCATTGATCACGGGGTACAATTAACCAACCCCAAAGACAGCGAGTTCCAACGTGCCAAAAACGGCGAGATCTAAATGTTTAACTGCTTTTCAATTGCTGAGAAGACTAGAAGAGGCAGATGATAACGGATTCTGCGAGTGTGTCACTTGCGGGAAGGTCCAACACTATACCACGGTTCATGGTGGTCATTTTTTACCCAAAGGAAGTAGTTCTTTCTACGCATTTGACTCCAACAATGTTTGGCCGCAATGTCCTGGCTGTAATATTTACGGGATGAGACACGGGTCAGCAGCGCAAGTTTATACCCTGTTTATGATCCGCAACTTCGGAAAAGACCATGTAGATCACATGCTTGCAAATCAGCGGACAACCGTTAAGCTGTATGCCCAAGACTACAGGGATATGTTGGCAGATTTTAATGCCAGAATTAGGGAAGAAAAGAAAAGGATTGGTGTGCTTTGAATGCGGCATCCAGGCCGATCACGCTCACCACGTTGTACCTAAGATTTTGGGCGGTACAAAAACTGTTAATCTATGTGCGCCATGTCACTCAAAGGTGCATTCGCCTCACCTTCTGAGAACATCAGAACTCACCAAGATAGGCATGCAGAAACGGCGAGAGAAAGGCGGGACAATCGGACCCATCGCCAGTTTCGGGACCAAGCCTGTCAACGGTGTCGTGAAGATCGTGGAAAAGGAACAAAAGATAATAAGACAAATGATTGCGATGAAAGAGCAGGGTCTAAGCTTGAAAAAGATTGCAGATCATTTTGCAGACAAAGGTATCAAGAATAGATACGGTAAACGATTAAACGGTAGGAACGTCTATTACATTTTTAGGAGGCTATGATGCCGAACGCAACGGAAGAAGATTGGGATCAAGTGAGATGGATGGCAGTGGAGAAACCACCTCACTACAACGAAGGCGAGATTGAGTGTATTGATTACATCAAACAGCAGCTAGGCGATCAATTTGGCGCTTATCTGCTGGGTAATTGCCACAAGTATCTCCATCGCCATAAGTACAAGGGATCTGCTTTGGAGGATCTGAAGAAGGCTCAGTGGTATCTAAATAAGTTGATCGGAGAAACTAAGTAGAGTAGTATTGAATGTGTCGGCGGGATTGGGTGTCCCTTTAATGTCCGATTGCAACAAGGAAGAATCGTGGTCACAACCGACACGATTGAATCCTACCACATCTGCAATCCGCATAAAAGACCTTCTCTCCGACTCCAAGCGCATGGATACGTCCGCTTAACCGCGTCTCCCACCATGTAAAAAAAGGGGAACCAGCAAGTCTTGGAGGGTATGAGTGGACTAGAACGCGAACCTATATTGGGAAACCTTGGGTGTACGCAGACTAGTCGGGAGTGACCTAGCTGGGCGGCTTGTGAGTCGTAATCACTTCAGGCAGAGCTTCACAAAGCAATCTGCTCCGGATGCACGACGATCTCGTCTCAATTTGCATTATGGCAATCACTAAGAAGGCATTTTTATGCTTTCTTGGGTAAGTATTGCCGGAAGTTACTCAAATCTGAACTCATTTGCATTATTAAAGAAATGTTAATAAGGAGAAGAGATGTACAAGGAAAACAACGAAGACTTCAGACAACGTTGGAGAGAGAGTCACAAAGTCGTTGAACTAATCGCCATGACGCTGCTGAGAAAAGGCTACTGGGTGCAGATCCTTCCACAGGAATTAACACCGAGCTTTGAGGAGCGCCACAAGTACGCTGACAACGGTGACCTCAAGATGATGATAGACGGCAAGGAGGAGGTCTGCGAGGTCAAAGGATCTGGGTACGAGTTTAAAAATAACAGGCATCCTTTTCCTACCGCTTTCCTGTGTAACAAGTGGTCGTTTGACAAAGCTGACCCGAAACCTCGTTACTATTTCATAGTTTGCAAAACACGCAAAGCGGTGCTGATCTTTGATACGAAAAAAGACCGTGAGCATATGAAGGTCGTTGAGGTGACTGACAGAAAGCGGCCCAGGCATGAGACTTATCAAGCTTATTGCGTGGACTCAAGACTTCTCCTTTATCGTGAATTAAGTTAACAAATCAGTTGACATCCATATTTGTTGTTGAGATACTCATTACACATATTCGGTCCAAAACTTTCAGCGTGTTTCACCATGACCTCAAATAAAACTGGAATAAACTACGCCGAGAGGGTGCGATGCCCTCACCACTAAACAAGGAGAAGAGTGATGGGAGAAATAGTAGAGTTTAGAGATCCTGCGATAGACAGGATGGACGAGGTTTTAAAGAAGCACTGGGACGAAGTGTTTGAGTTGGTTTTTGATGAGCGTTTAGATCCTAGCGCGACAGCGGGTCTGAACTTTCACATGGGCTTGGAAATCGTGCGCCAGGTAATGGGTACGGCGATGACGCAAGAGGAAATGAAGGACTTTGTGTTAAACGCTGTTGAGATGCACTTTGATGATTAGAGAGCATCAGAGACTAGCGATACAGATGCTGCGGCAGTCTGTAAGAAAGGGGAACAAGAAGTCAGTACTAGCGGCACCTTGTTCGTTCGGTAAAACCAGAGTGGCAATGGAGATCTTGAAATCGGTCGTTGAGAACGGCAAGACAGGGATCTTCATTTGCGACAGAATCAAATTAGTTGATCAAGCGTTGCAGGAGTTTGACCGTGCAGGTATTAGATGCGGGGTCATGCAGGGTGATCACTGGCGAACAGATCCAAGTGCGCCTGTTCAGATAGCGTCTATTCAGACGTTGGCGAGAAAAAGATACCAGCCTATCTTTCATGTTGCGATTGTTGATGAGTGTCATACTCACTACAAGGCGATGACTGAACTCATGGAGAAGAACAGCAATGTTATCTTTATCGGGTTGAGTGCCACGCCTTATAGCAAGGGATTGGGTCAACATTACACTGATTTAATCGTGCCAATCACCACCAGAGAACTGCTAGAAAAGGACTATTTATGTCCCGTGCGTTATTTTGGTGGTAGAACTGTTGATCTGAAGGGTGTCAAGACTAAACGTCTCTCAACGGGAGGTGTAGACTATGATCCTAAGAGTCTATCGGAAGCGATAGACAAGGATGATAAATTAGCCGGAGACATCATTGAGAACTTTAAACGGTACGGTAAAGGGCAAACAATCGCATTCTCACCATCAATCAAACATTCAAAGAAGTTGGTGGAGATGTTCCAGAGCGAGGGCATCACGGCAGAACACATTGATGGATACATGGATGAAGAAGAAAGACAAATCCTCTTTGAAGCGCACGACGAAGGCGAGTTCCAGATCCTAAGTTGCTCCAGGTTATTAAATACTGGATACGATGCGCCGAAGGTTCAAACTCTGATAGATTGCTTCAGCACCAAGAGTTTAATCTCGTTCATTCAACGTGCGGGACGCATCGCAAGATTACATCCTGACAAAGAAGAAGCCATTTACCTAGACCACGCAGGGAACGTCACTAGACATGGATTTCCCGAAGACGTTGTGCCTGAGTCGTTGGACAATGGTGAGGTTAAGTTTGACGAACGAGAGTTGGTCAAAGAGAAGAAAGAACCTGATCTTGCAGTGTGTCCGCAGTGCTATCAACACTATGTGGTCAAGTGTGCTTGCGGTTACGAGCGACCCGTTAAAGAGATGTTAAAGAGTGATGACCAGATCCTCAAAGAACTCAAGAAAACCAACAGGGAGGCTACCACCGAAGACAAGGAAATCTTCCTTGGTGAGCTGCAATTCTACGGTAGACAGAAAGGCTTCAAGGCAGGTTGGTCCTCATGGGCTTATCGCGCCAAGTTCGGTGTCTGGCCCAACAAGATTGATCCTCAAGCGACAATTCATGTATCGCAAGATACGCAAAACTACATCAAACATTTACATATCAAGAGGGTGAAAAGTGCTATCTGAAATTCTACAGCGATTAGACAAAGTGAGAAGACAGGGCGATAGATACCGAAGTGTATGTCCGGTCCACGATGGGAACAATCCAACTGCGTTATCGTTGCGGGAAGAAGATGGCAAAGTCTTGATTCATTGTTACGCGTGTTTAGCCACTGGACCCGAAGTCGTAGAAGCGTTGGGTCTGTCGGTCAATGTTCTGTTCAGAGACGAGAATAGAAACGTTACTGACATTCCTCGTAAGGTGTTAGAGAAAGCGCAAGAGGATAAATGGTTCATAGAACTCTATGAGAACGAAAAGGAGAAGGGAGGCAAAATTGCTTACACAGATTACAAGCGGTACAGGTTAGCGAAAGAGAGGGTAAAGCTGATAGCGTGAAGGCTATCCCACGGTTTACTATCCCACGGTTTAAGGAGAAGAAGATGGAAGCAACAAAGATTGAGTTACTGCAAGCTTGGATGACGTTGGTCAAGGTCATTGATCATGAGAAGGTAGATCCTTTCCATAGGCAGATTGTGCCTGATGTCCTGGATCTATTAGATGATTTGCAGAGGAGCAAAAATGAGAAGCTGTAGAAGAAAGGAGTGTGACTTGGATTTACCTGAAGGCGCTCACGCGAGTAAAAGATATTGTTCAGATGAGTGCATGAAATTATCTCGTCAAAAGAACCAGCGAGATGCAAACGACCTTTGGGAGCAGAAATCTCATCCGACATGGGATTTCTTTAACGCGACAAGAACATTAAAAACTGCATGGGTGAAAACATGAAATTAAGAAGAGACACAAAGAACATCGTGCCTAAATTGGCAACGGCGCTAGAAAAAGAAACAGCCAGGAATGCCATGGTTGATCAGATTGAAGACTTCTTCAACAGAGGAGGCAAGATCCAAGAAATCAAACAGGGCGCAACCGCGTTACATTTTGGCCGGACCAAGAGGCAGCAGGATGACCTGCTTGCGAAGGGTAAGGCCGGAGCAAAAGCGATGAAGAAAACCAAGTGACAGATAAGCAGTTAAAGATGTTATCCCGATTGGACAATTGCATCGTCGTTTTTGAGGACGATACGATCTACACGGTCAAGGATAACGAAGTCAGAGAATTTGGTTTGTCAAGTACTACAAAATGGGTTTTTAATTTAAAGGAGAAAGAAGAATGAAAGCGACAAGAAAAGATCATGTGATCATAAAGTGTGCGAGAAGACTGATAGATAAGCTGGACGCGCACCGCTCATACACCGTCAATGACGAGTTCGCAAAGGATGTGCAGTTGGAGTTAAAGCGTCTAAAGACACACTGCACACATGGTGATATCCATGGTGATATCCATGGTGCTATTTTTGGTGATATTCACGGTGATGTCGTAGGTAACGTGAAAGGTGATGTCATAGGTAGTGTAAATGGTGATGTCATAGGTGATGTCCATAATGTTCACGCCAGTGTCCGAGGTAATGTCTGGGGTAATGTTACGGGTCAGGTCAAAGGCCGCGTCATGGGTTACTAGCAAGCAAAGAGGAGAAAGAAGAATGAAGAATAAGATGAACAAGGTAATAAGGTTAATCGGTGATATCGGTGAGAGATTCTACTATCCGATCATGGCAGTAGCGGTGGTGTTCCTGTTTGCGGCTGTCGCTACGTCTGTCACCTGATGTTGTGCGGCGAGTGTTGGTTGCTGTTCGGTGATCCAGTTTGCAGAAATTGCCAAGATCATGTGCTAGAATTTGAGGATGAGCAAAGTAACGAAAATCCTCAACAACAGTGTGGAGAAGACGCTTAAAGACTTGGCGAAAGATGCTCGCGATGGCAGGTTGACGTATTTTCACATGCTCGCGCAATACGAGGATGAGGAGTACGTCACTTGGCGTAGGGTTGACGTAGGCGAGAAGTCCTATGATCCGCAACATCTATTGGCTGAGATCGGCCAGTACAACGTCCTGACGCAGAATATTTTCCTGGAGATATGCGCTCAAACAGAGGGAGAAGATGATGAAGGTATTGATTGATCCTCACGCGCTTGAGAATTTGCTTGGACCCATGACGAAACAGGCACCGTTCGTTGCTCAGAAGGCGATCAACGACACGCTGTTTCAGGCTCGTAAAGACCAGTTGCAGAAGATGAAGACCTCTATTGATAAGGGCGCTAATTCATGGACAAGGAGGTCGTTACGCTACTACAAGGCCAGTAAGAACTTCTTAAAGGGGACTCTGTACTTTGATGCAACTCGTCCTTATATGAAGACCATCATTGATGGCGGTACGGTAAAGCCAGAAAACAGCGAATTTCTTGTAGCGCCCGTTAAAGGCAGGATGAAGCTAAACAAGTTTGGCAACATCAGGCGAGGCAGGGTAAGAGCATTAGCCAATAAGCCTAATTACTTTGTGGGTACTCCAGGCGGCTCCAATGATCTCAACAAAAGAGGTCTGTACCGAATCAAGGGTAGGGGAAAGAATAAGAAGCTTGAAAGAATGACCTATCAGAACAAAACACAGAGACCTGCAAGAACGACATATAAAGGCCCAGAATTCGCACAGGAATTCATAAAGAAAAGGCTTGAGCGCAATATAATTCGCGCAGCAAAACGAGCAATAGCCACGGCGAGGTAAAGGCTATCCCACGGTATGAAAATAGCGATTGACTACGATGACACTTACACGCTGGACCCTGAAGGTTGGGAGCTTTTCATTTCGTTGATGCAGTCCAGAGGTCATGAAGTTGTCTGTATTACTAAGCGTTACAGGTCTTTGCTGCAAGAAGTGATAGATACTGTGAGCGTTCCGGTAGTGGGAGCTTCTAGGTCTAAGTTAGAAGCGGCAAGAATGTCAGGTCATAAAATTGACGTATGGATTGACGATAAGCCTCAGACAATAATCCCGCAAAGAAAAATCAGATAACTATCCCACGGTTAGCGACAGTGGAATGATAACTTCACTCAACAATTCATTAATTGCGATCTGTTCCCAACGGATATCGGTTTTTATCTGGATCTTCTTCTACAGAACCACTGTTAACCGTTGGATAATCTTTTTCAGAAAATGCGGTTGGGTCAAACGATCCGGAAGTTCCTAGAACCTCCAGAACGCTTTGCGGCGCTAGCAATATGAATGTCAAAAAAATGTACCCCTCAGCAAGATGCCAGTTCCTAAGTGATAAATGCTTAATCTCTCCTTTTGTTATAGATATGAACA
>ENA-ORDA01002419-ORDA01002419.1-marine-metagenome-genome-assembly--contig:-NODE-2419-length-14195-cov-2.490509_pt1 | contig 14195 bp, 10 predicted proteins | sample MGYA00237778_ERZ508506 | MGnify/ENA primary metagenome ERZ508506 (study PRJEB26177, sample SAMN06267891) | marine metagenome | isolation source: Monterey Bay, California, USA | place: Pacific...
CATTCTCACTCGCATGATCCAAACCGATCCCGAACTCGCGGGCATCAGCACCGTTATCTTTGACGAATTTCATGAACGCTCCCTCAATGCAGATCTTGGCCTTGCGCTGTGTATCGAGTGTCGCACTGCCCTGCGCGAGGATCTCAACCTTATTGTTATGTCCGCAACGCTTGACGCGGCCCCTGTTGCGGCCCTTCTAGGGGACGCCCCTGTGATTACGTCTGAAGGGCGCAGTTATCCTGTGGAGCCTATTTTTCTCGCACGACCAATCCTTAAAGATCGCCGCTTTGAAGCGAACATGGCTGATCTGATCCTAACCGCGCTGGATGAAACTCAAGGCGGCGTCCTTGCCTTCCTCCCTGGGGAAGGCGAAATTCGCAGGACCGAAGCGCTTTTGTCAAAAAGCATCAGCAAAGATGTCAATCTACGCCCCCTGTTTGGTGCCATGAAGTTCCAAGATCAACGCGCAACGATCCAACCTGAAACAGAGGGACGCCGCAAAGTTGTGCTTGCTACGTCAATCGCCGAAACTTCGCTAACAATTGAAGATATTCGGGTAGTTGTGGACAGCGGCCTTGCACGTCGCGCACGCTTTGATCCGGGCACAGGCATGTCGCGTCTTGTGACAGAACGCGCCTCGCGCGCAGAGGCGACACAGCGCGCAGGCCGTGCAGGGCGTGTCGCGCCGGGCACCGCGTACAAGCTTTGGGCAAAGGGCGAAAACGGCACGTTGCCCGCGTTCGCCCCTGCTGAAATCGAAACCGCTGATCTGACAGGCCTTGCGTTGGAACTCGCGCTTTGGGGCGCGCCGCCTGAAGATCTACCGTTTCTCAGTCCCCCTGCCCCAATCGCGATGAAAGAAGCGCAGGACCTTTTGCAAAGCCTTGGCGCATTGGACCCTGCGCGACGCATCACCGCGCATGGCAAAGCGCTTGCGCGAATTCCGCTACATCCACGCCTTGGTCACATGTTGGCGCACGCGGGTCCGCAATCGGCGGAACTGGCCGCAGTCTTGAATGAACGTGATCCTATGGGGCGCAGTACAGGCAGCGATCTTTTGCTGCGCGTGCGCGCTTTGCGAGATAGCCGTGTCCCAAAGGACTATGCGAGCCGCGTAAAACAGGAAATCACCCGTCTTAAAAAGCTTGTGCCATCCACGCAAGGAGATCCTTTGAGCCTTGGCGCGATGGCCGCCCTCGCCTACCCTGATCGTATCGGGCAAAGACGCAAAGGCGATGTGCCGCGTTATATTCTGTCAGGTGGCAAAGGCGCTGTGATGGAGCCCAGCGATGTTTTGGGCAATGCGCCCTACATCGTTGTCACCGACACGGACGGTAATCCGCGCGAAGCCCGCATTCGCCAAGCTGTTCAGATAGAGCTCAGCGAAATGCACGCGCTTTATGACGAACAGATCGGCTGGATTAATGAATGTGCGTGGTCCAAGCGCGACAAACGCGTGATTGCTTATCGCCGCGAAAAACTCGGGGCATTGATCCTAGACGAACGGCTTTGGAAAGATGCATCTGAAGAGACAATCGCGCAGGCTATGCTTGAGGGGGTGCGCGCGCTTGGGATAAACCTGTCACCTGCTGAAGAACGCTTCCGCACGCGTGTCGCATTGCTGCGTAGCGCTGGCGAAAATTTGCCTGACCTATCTGATGAAACCCTGCTTTCAACAGCGCAAGAATGGCTCTTGCCCTATCTCACTGGGATCAAAACCGCAGTTCAACTCAAAGCGCTTAACTTGCTTGAGCCTTTGAAATCCTTGCTGAGCTGGGAGCAATTGCAACGCCTTGAACAGGCCGCGCCTTCGCATGTGGAAACGCCTTTAGGGCGACGTGTCGCGGTGAATTACGAATATGGCACGCCTGAAATAGAGCTGCGTTTGCAAGAAATGTTTGGCACGGTTGTGCATCCGATTGTTGCCGGCCAAGCACTGCGTGTGACGCTTTTGTCGCCAGCGGGGCGACCTGTGCAAACCACCACGGATATTCCCGCGTTTTGGGATACATCCTACGCCGATGTGCGCAAGGATATGCGCGGGCGTTATCCGCGCCATCCTTGGCCAGAAAACCCGCGCGAGGCAGATCCAACCCTGCGTGCAAAGCGGCGTTCGCGCTGAAAGTTGAACATTTTCAATGTTCTGTTAAGGTCGTCGCCATAAAAAACAAAAAATGGGTGGCAGGGTAAAATGGTTAACATGCTTAAAAAGGCTTGGACTGAAGTGGTGAAGCCGATGGTCCAACGACCAGATCGGGTTCAAGTGGCTGCAATTTGCTTCCAAGGTACGGGCGCGGATCGCAAAGTGCTTTTAATAACCAGTCGCGACACCAAACGCTGGATTTTGCCAAAAGGGTGGCCCATTGACGGGCTGGAAGCAAATGCTGCTGCGGCGCAAGAAGCTTGGGAAGAAGCGGGCGTTAAGGCTGCGAACATCAATCCTGAACCACTTGGTTCTTACGATTATGATAAGCGAATGGACGGCGGCGGGATCGTATCCTGCGCAACACAGGTTTTCGCGGTCGAAGTCGATCACCTCGAAGATAGTTTTCCGGAGGCGCAAGAGCGCACACGCAAGTGGGTAAAACCAAGGGAAGCTGCTGAAATGGTGGACGAACCCGGCTTGCAAGCAATTCTACAGCAATTTTGATCACGGCGAGCCCTTCATAAAAGCCGCGTTTTGCTTGATGAATCACTTGTCTTGAATCGATTTCGCAACTAACCGCTTTGCAATATTAAAGTTTGCGAAAGAGATCAAACATGGCGGATAACCCCTTAGGCAGCCAGTGGAAGACACTGGACCGCGATCTTAATCGAATTGGTCAACTTGAAATGGCGACCAATTATGTGGCCCGCCCTATGGTCGGCCTCGGGATTGCCTTCGCCTTCATTCTTTTGGCCTTTCTTATTGCCATTATCTGGTTCGGAGGCACTGAAGGTTCCCTGATCGTCGCCGCTGCCGCTGCTGTTGGTGCCTATATGGCGATCAACATTGGCGCGAATGACGTCGCAAACAATATGGGCCCAGCCGTTGGCGCGAACGCATTGACCATGGGAGGCGCAATTGCGATTGCCGCTGTGTGCGAAAGCGCAGGCGCACTTTTGGCAGGTGGTGATGTGGTTTCGACCATCTCCAAGGGAATTATCGACACGAAAGCGGTGGAAGACGGCCAAGTCTTCATGTGGGCCATGATGGCCGCGCTGATCAGTTCCGCGCTTTGGGTCAACCTGGCGACCTATGTTGGCGCACCGGTTTCAACGACGCATTCTGTCGTCGGCGGTGTCATGGGCGCGGGCATTGCAGCCGCGGGCATGACGGCCGTGAATTGGCCAACGATGGGCACAATCGCTGCAAGCTGGGTAATTTCACCCGTCTTAGGCGGCCTAATCGCTGCCATGTTCCTTGCTCTGATTAAACGCAAGATCATTTATCGCGAAGACAAGATTGCAGCGGCCCGTGTTTGGGTGCCGATTCTTGTCGGGATCATGGCGGGCGTATTTGCGACCTATTTGGCGATGAAAGGCCTCAAGCGGATCGTCAAGATTGACCTGCAAACAGCACTTCTCGTCGGAGCCGCGATAGGTGTGGCTACTTATTTCATCACTAAGCCTTTGATCCTCAGGCAGTCACAGGGCCTCGAAAATCGCAACAAATCGCTCAAAGTTCTATTCGGCATTCCTTTGGTGTTCTCTGCTGCCCTCCTGAGTTTCGCACATGGTGCCAACGATGTTGCGAACGCGGTTGGTCCGCTGGCAGCGATTGTACATGCCTCGGAGTTTGGCGACTTTTCATCCAAGGTCGCGATTCCGATGTGGGTGATGATCATTGGTGCCTTTGGTATCTCTTTCGGCCTGTTTCTCTTTGGTCCCAAACTCATCCGCATGGTGGGGAGCCAGATTACGAAGCTAAACCCGATGCGCGCCTATTGCGTTGCTTTGTCGGCTGCGATCACTGTGATTGTGGCAAGCTGGTTGGGCCTTCCCGTTAGTTCTACACACATCGCGGTTGGTGGCATTTTTGGTGTTGGATTCTATCGTGAATGGCACATGGAGCGCCGTTTGCGCGGTCTGAAGGGTCCCGTGCCTGCCGCGAAAACCATCGCCTCGATTGAGCGTCGTCGTCGCAAACTCGTGCGCCGCTCGCACTTTATGACCATCGTTGCGGCTTGGGTCATCACTGTACCTGCCGCCGCTTTGATGTCTGCAGGTATCTTCAGCGTACTTTATTGGTTCGCGATCTAAACGCGATCCCGCCCGAAGCACCAAATTCAACTTTGCAATGCGCCCTTTCTGGTTAAGCTAAGGCGCATGTTTGCTCTTACCTTCAAGCCCCACCGCCCCGTGTGCGCATGCGCTGCAATCGCGCTTATCGACACTCGTATCGACCCCGGCGCAAGGGTTCACAGGCAATTATGACTATGTACGCGCCTATTCTCATTCGTATTTCGTAAACATCGTGCCTTATGTGGCGACCGAGATTTACGGTGTCATGACAGTAGCTGAAGATATGCCCAGCACAGGCAGCGCTGCCTTCAATGGCGAAGCGCAGGCGCGCTATTTCAACACAACCAGAAATTTTGATCTTGGTGAAAGACCTTCAGAGGCCACTGCGAATTTTGCTGATGGCACAGTTGATGTCGAAATGGACAGCTTCACGATCGCCAACCGCGAGACCAAAGTCACCAAGAATGTTGACTTCAACAGCGTGAATTTTAGCAGGATACGGGTGTTTGGTAATCAGTTCTCAGGCGGCAAAATCATGGCTGAACACAATGGCGCAGAGGTTGCAATCATCGAAAATGACACACAGCAAAGCACGATTGGTCGCTTCTTCGGCCTGACAAACGATGGCGTTCCTGACGAAGTTGGCGGGATTAGTTACCTTAAAGGTGATGACGGTACGCTGACGACGATCTTTATTGCCGATTGATCGCCGTCTTTGGGTTATTTACCAAGGCACCACCGCATGATCGCCTTTTGCGCATGAAGCCGGTTCTCGGCCTCATCAAAGATCACCGAATTCGGCCCATCCATGACAGCGCTCGTTGCTTCTTCCTCACGGTGTGCAGGCAGGCAATGCATGAACAACGCGTCCGGTTTGGCGTGTGACATCAGCTCTTCATTCACCTGATAAGGACGCAGCATATTGTGGCGGCGTTCCTTGGCAGATTGGCTGTCATGCATAGACACCCATGTGTCCGCGACGACGAGATCCGCGTTCTCGACGGCTTTTTGCGCATCGCGTTCGATACTGACGCTGACACCAGCGTTGCGGGCAAGACCGATGAATTCGTCCTCTGGATCCAACTGTTTGGGGCCTGTGAAAACCATATCAAAACCAAACTGCCCTGCTGCGTGTAAGAACGACGCGCACACGTTATTGCCATCGCCGCACCACACGACTTTTTTGCCTTTAATCGGCCCACGATGTTCTTCAAAGGTCATCACATCCGCCATGATCTGGCAGGGGTGCGTGCGGTCCGTCAGACCGTTGATCACAGGCACATCCGCATATTCTGCCATCTCAAGCAAGACACTTTCATCAAAGGTGCGGATCATGATCAGATCGACGTAACGCGACAGAACGCGGGCTGTATCAGCGATGGTTTCACCGTGCCCAAGCTGCATATCAGAGCCGGAGAGCACCATCGTTTCCCCACCCATCTGACGCACACCAACATCAAACGAAACGCGCGTGCGCGTTGAGGGTTTTTCAAAGATCAAAGCAACCATGTGGCCCGCAAGCGGTTGATCCGGGTCAAGCGTGGCCTTGGGCAATCCAACGCGTGCGTCCTTCATGCGGCGCGCATTGGTGATGATACCCGAGAGCGCGGAGGTGTCTGTTTTGTGAATGTCTAGGAAATGGTTCATGAGTTTATACTTTTTGTTAGGGTCGGTGCGAGGGGCCAGCCCCTCGCGCTCCCCGAGATATTTAAGGACCGAAGAAGCTGTTAGGCTTTCTCGATTTGGGAGGCGGCAGAGCTTAGGCGTTTAACCGCTTCAGAAATATCGTCTTCCGTTATGTTGAGGGCAGGAAGCAGGCGGACCACATTATCTGCGGCGGGGACTGTGATGACCTCATTGTCGAAGCCCGCATTCACGATATCGATGTTGGTTGCCTTACATTTGAGCCCAAGCATCAGGCCCGCACCACGCACGCTTTCAAACACATCTGGGTGTTGCGCGATAAGCCCTTCAAGACTTTGGCGCAGCGCCCCTGCACGACGTGAGACATCCGCGAGGAAATCAGGCTCCGCAACTGTTTCAAGAACAGCACAGCCCACCGCGCAGCCCAATGGGTTACCGCCATATGTGGAGCCATGCGTGCCCGCAGTCATGCCACTTGCCGAGTTTTCTGTCGCAAGGACCGCTCCGAGCGGGAAGCCACCGCCGATACCTTTGGCAACCATCATAATATCAGGTTCAATCCCTGCCCATTCATGCGCAAACAGCTTGCCTGTGCGACCCACACCGCATTGCACCTCATCCAGGATCAACAGAATACCGTGTTCGTCGCACAAATCGCGCAAGCCTTTCAGACATTGATCAGGCAGCGGGCGAATACCGCCTTCACCTTGCACAGGCTCGATCATAATCGCAGCGGTTTGATCGGTGATAGCCGCTGTCAGGGCCTTATGATCGTTCCAAGGCAGATGTCTGAAGCCACCAAGCAAAGGTCCAAAGCCCTTGGTCATCTTTTCCGAGCCAGCCGCCGCGATCCCCGCAGAGGAGCGCCCATGGAAAGAACCCTCGAACGTAATGATTTCAACCCGCTCCGGCACGCCTTTTTCATACCAGTATTTGCGCGCCATTTTGACCGCCAACTCGCAACTTTCCGTGCCGGAGTTGGTGAAAAAGACGGTATCTGCGAATGTCAGCTCTACCAACATATCTGCCAGCTTTTGCTGTTGCGGAATTTGATACAGGTTGGACACATGCCAGAGCGCATTCGCTTGATCCGTAAGTGCCGCGACCAAAGTCGGGTGTGCGTGGCCAAGCGCGTTCACCGCAATGCCCGCGCCAAGATCAAGAAAACGTCGTCCGTCCGCTTCGATAAGCCAACTGCCCTCGCCTTTGACGAAAGACATGGGTGCACGCGAATAAGTTGGCAAAACGGAAGGGATCATGAAAGTATCCTTGGAATTCAGAGGCCCAGTGAGTGCCTGAGCGGCAGGGCCAAGTCAATATTTTGGATGATGCATGAATGTTTGAGCCATCATGCACGGCTTGATCACACGCAATTAAGCGCAGGGCATGTGTCGTCGGAGACGTTTATGAGCGTTGGAGACCATGGCTTCTTCTTACAGCCGCCACAGCATTACGCAAGCCCATTTGTATCGGATGTCAAATGGCAACTTGCGCAGCGTCGGTTTTGGGATCAGGTCATGGCGTATGAGCACCCTGCCCGAAACCAACCCGCGCCTTGCCATGGTGCTGATGATTTGCGCGACCGCTTTCATCGCGGCGACCACGTTATTGGCCAAGGCTCTCGGCACTGGCGCGTTAGGAGAACCACTGCATCCCTTGCAAATCACGCATGCCAGATTTTTGTTTGCGGCGCTAACGCTTGGCACTGCTGGGCTAATTATGCGACCCAAGTTTGGCATGGTGAATATGAAACTGCATGTGGTGCGCACGCTGTGCGGTGCAATGGGCGTGACGCTGATGTTTGCGTCGGTTGCCTATATTCCCTTGTCGGATGCGACTGCGATAAGTTTTCTCAACCCTGTTTTTGCGATGATTTTCGCGGTTTTTTTACTGGGTGAGAAAGTCGGCATGGTGCGGTGGAGCGCGGCAGGCGTTGCAATGACCGGCGCTCTCATTCTTTTGCGGCCCGGATCAGGGACAATCGCACCCGGCGCTTTGCTGGCGCTTGGGGCAGCCTTGATTTTGGGGCTGGAAATCATCTTCATGAAGCGCCTGTCGAAACGCGAAGCGCCGTTTCAGATCTTGCTGGTGAACAATGCGATTGGCTTGGTGATCGCCACACTCGCCGTGGTCTTTGTGTGGCAAGCTCCAACGATGATGCAATGGCTCGCCTTGGCGGGGGTCGGAAGCCTTATGGCCGCCGCGCAAACCTGTTTTTTGAACTCACTCGCACGCGCGGATGCTTCGTTTGTCGTGCCATTCAGCTACGGCACGCTCTTGTTTGCAAGTCTCTATGACGCCGCAATTTTTGGCGTCATTCCGACATCTGTATCGCTTCTTGGTGCAGGTATCATCGTCGCGGGTGCCGCTCTATTGGCGTGGCGCGAAACAAGGCTTGCTAAGGCTTAAGGCGATATCCTGTGCGGAGCATTTGCCACGCAATCCCTGCTACGATCAGGACGGAAACCGTGCAAATCAACATACCAGACCACGGGTTGCTGTCGGACGCGCCGATCACCGCGTAGCGCAGCCCATCGATTAAGTAGAAAATCGGGTTGAAATATGTGATCTCTCGCAAGATCGGCGGCAAAACTGTGACGGAATAAAAAGTTCCCGAGAGCATGGCGAGCGGTGTCACGATGAAATTCGTGATCGCCGCCATTTGATCGAACTTGTTGGCGAACACACCTGCGATGATGCCAAGCCCACCTAGAAACGCAGAGCCAAGCACAACAAAGATCAAGGCCATGATCGGATGTTGTACGCCAATGCCAAGAAACAAGAGCAAGCCCAGCCCAATCGCTATCGCAACAAATACACCACGCCCGATACCACCTGCGAGATACCCAATCACCATCTCAAGCGGTGACAAAGGTGGCATCAACGTATCGACAATGTTGCCTTGCACTTTAGAGATCACAATTGAAGAGGACACGTTTGCGAAGGCATTTTGGATGACAGTCATCATCAAAATACCCGGTGCGATGAAAGTGATGAAAGACACGCCCATCACCTCGCCACGTCGCGGGCCGACGGCAAGGTTGAAAATCAGTAGCAAAAGTCCAGCTGTAACAAGCGGGGCCAGTAGGGTCTGTGTCCAAACCGCGAGAAAACGACGGGTTTCGCGATGGATCAAAGTTTGTAAGCCCAACCAATTCACCCGCCCAAAACGGCGCGCGCCCATCTGCGGTGTGTCCAATGCGTTGTTTTGTGTCATAGGTGGCTAAAGCCCTTAGGCAGTGATTCGTCTGACTTGTATCTCAGGCGAGGCTGATTAGAATAGGGGCAAGCACCAAGATACCTGAAGCGGCACCAATGAGGGCCGCTTTTTTGAATAAGGAAGCCGCAATGTCCTGGACAGATGAACGCGTTGAGACCCTGAAAAAGATGTGGGGCGAAGGCCAATCCGCAAGTCAGATCGCTAAAGAGCTGGGCGGCGTGACGCGGAATGCTGTGATCGGCAAAGTACACCGTCTCGGCCTGTCGAACCGCGCTACAACAAGCACCGCGAAAGCGGACGCAAAACCAAAAGCCGCGAAGGCAGAGCCGAAACCGAAGGCCGCGCCAAAGGCAAATGCGGCTCCGAAAGCTGTGACATCGATTGCAGAGCCGACGACGCCGCCGCCGCCACCCTCACGTGCGAGGCGCGCGATTATTCCCGCAGGTCAACCTTTGCCACCGCAGCCATCTGCGAACGAGATCAGCCCTGAAGCGCTTGCGAAGGTTTCTGAGGTCGAAAAAAAGTCAAAGAAGATCAGCTTGATGGAATTGACAGAGCGCACATGCAAATGGCCCGTAGGCGATCCTGCAACAGATGACTTCTGGTTCTGCGGATTGCCTGTAAAAGCGGGCAAGCCCTACTGCGAAGCGCATGTTGGCGTGGCGTTCCAGCCAATGTCCGCGCGCCGCGATCGTCGTCGTTAACGTCCTTAACGTTGCGCGCGTGCTGTAGCACGCGCGTACATACTACCTCTCGAAAGCAGCGTCATGTTAAGTCGTGCTTTGATTATATGGCTCACACTGTGCGCCCTTCCCCTGCATGCCCAACAAATCGCGATCACGCTTGATGATCTGCCATATGTTTTGCGGTCTCGCACGCCCCCCCAAGAGGGCATGACGATTGTCCAAGACGTCATTGCGGCGATGAAACCCTATGACATTGTCGCGACAGGCTTTGCGATCGGTCGCCAAATCGATGATGAAACCATACCTGTGATGGAAGCCTTCGTAGGCGCAGGCCACACTGTTGGCAATCACAGTTGGTCGCATCCAGACTACGACACGCTCACACGTTGGGGCTTTCGCCGCGAAGTCAGCCGCACAGACCGCACCCTGCGACCATGGATGCAGGACCAGAAATACTACCGCTTCCCCTTTTTGCGCGAGGGCAAGACCGAGAAATCCAGACAGATCGCGGACACTGTTTTGAAAAACCAAGGCTATATAAACGCGCCCGTCACCATCGATAATGACGAATGGCGGTTCAATTTAGAATATGTCGATGCGCTCGACATGAGCGACCAACTTGCGGCGCAGCGGATCGCAAATGCGTATCTAGCACACATGAAAGAGCGCACAGCCCATTTTCAATCCCGCGCGCAGCTCGAATTGGGCCGTGACTTCTCGCATGTTTTGCTGCTGCATATGAACAAAATCAACGCAGATCATTTGGATGATTTGTTGGCTTGGTACGCGGCCGAAGGCTGGACTTTTATCACATTGGACGAAGCACTGCGTGATCCGCTCTTCTCTGCGGCTGAGACTTACACAGGATCAAAAGGGCTTTCCCAGATCGAACGCGTGCTGGGGGAGTGCCCTGCGTGCTGTAGCACGCAGGGCACCTTCGCTTAGTCCTGCGGAATAACGCGCAAGCCCAGTTCCATCATCTGATCGCTCATCGGCTCTGACGGCGCATTCATCATCAGATCTTCCGCGCGCTGGTTCATTGGGAACATGATAACTTCGCGAATGTTCGCTTCATCCGCCAGCAACATCACAATCCGATCGATTCCCGCAGCGCAACCACCGTGGGGTGGAGCACCGTATTGAAACGCATTGACCATACCACCAAAACGCTTCTCGACTTCGTCCTTACCATACCCCGCAAGTTCAAACGCTTTGAACATGATGTCAGGCTGGTGGTTTCGGATCGCTCCTGAAATCAGCTCATAGCCGTTGCACGCAAGGTCATACTGATACCCGAGCACATCAAGAGGATCGCCATTTAGCGCCTCAAGTCCACCTTGGGGCATCGAAAACGGATTGTGCGAGAAATCAATCTTACCCGTCTCTTCATCCGCTTCATACATTGGGAAATCGACGATCCAAGCGAAGGCGAAACGATCTTCGTCAATAAGCTTCAACGCTTGACCAATCTCGTTACGCGCACGACCAGCTACGCTTTCAAACGCGCTTGGCTTACCGCCCAGGAAGAACGCTGCATCACCGACGCCCAGACCCAATTGCTGGCGGATCGCTTCTGTGCGCTCAGGTCCGATGTTCTTGGCCAACGGTCCTGCCGCCTCCATGCCCTCGCCCTGATCGCGCCAGAAGATATAGCCCATGCCCGGCAGACCCTCTTTCTGTGCAAACGCATTCATGCGGTCACAGAACTTGCGTGACCCACCTGTCGGCGCTGGGATCGCGCGGATCTCTGTGCCGTCTTGCTCCAACAATTTCGCGAAGATCGCAAAACCGGAGCCAGCAAAATGCTCGGACACACCCTGCATCTTGATTGGGTTGCGCAGGTCGGGCTTGTCGGAACCATACCAAAGTGCCGCATCTTTGTAGGAAATCTGCTCCCACGTTTGATCGACTTTGCGACCACCACCGAATTCTTCAAAGATACCACCAACGACCGGCTGGATCGTGTTGAACACGTCTTCTTGCTCCACAAAGCTCATCTCAAGGTCGAGTTGGTAGAAATCTGTGGGCGAGCGATCCGCACGCGGGTCTTCGTCGCGGAAACAAGGTGCAATTTGGAAGTATTTGTCGAAGCCAGAGACCATGATCAGCTGTTTAAACTGCTGTGGTGCTTGCGGAAGTGCGTAGAACTTACCTGGGTGCTGACGCGCTGGTACTAGGAAGTCACGCGCGCCTTCCGGGCTGGACGCTGTGATGATCGGCGTTTGATACTCGCGGAAGTTCTGGTCCCACATGCGTTTGCGCATCGAAGCGACCACATCAGAGCGTAGGGTCATATTTCGCTGCAACTTTTCGCGGCGCAGATCGAGGTAGCGATACTTAAGACGCGTTTCCTCTGGGTACTCCTGCTCGCCGAACACCATCAACGGCAGCTCGGACGCGGAGCCAAGCACTTCAATGTCGCGAATAAACACTTCAACTTCGCCAGTTGGGATTTTCGGGTTCACCAAGCTTTCGTCGCGCGCCATGACGTTGCCATCGATGCGGATACACCACTCAGAACGCACTTTTTCGATCTCAGCAAACACAGGGCTATCAGGATCGGCCATGACTTGCGTAATGCCGTAGTGGTCGCGCAGATCGATAAACAAAAGACCGCCGTGATCGCGGACGCGATGGACCCAGCCAGAAAGACGCACAGTCTCGCCTACGTTGGATTTGTTCAGATCGGCGCAAGTGTGACTGCGATAGGCATGCATGGCGAATTTCCTTCGGAAAGGGCTATAAGTTTGGGCCGATACACCGCGCGCGGGCGCGAAAGTCAAGGGATGCTTGCGTGCACACCCATATGCCCCTTGAACCTGCCCCTGTCCTGTCTATAACCCACGACAATTTGCACGCTGCCGCGACTCGAGGGTTTGCCCCCTTGAAGTGCGCTCGAAAAAGAGGTCTGCCCATGCCTAAACGTACTGATATCTCCTCCATCATGATCATCGGCGCGGGGCCAATTGTCATCGGGCAAGCCTGCGAATTCGACTACTCCGGCACCCAGGCCTGCAAGGCGCTGCGTGAGGAGGGATACCGGGTCATCCTGGTGAACTCCAATCCGGCGACGATCATGACGGACCCGGAGATGGCCGATGCCACGTACATCGAGCCCATCACTCCCGAGGTCGTCGAACGCATCCTTGAGAAGGAGAAGCCGGACGCTGTCCTGCCGACCCTGGGCGGCCAGACCGCCCTCAACACGGCCCTCGCGCTGCACGATCGGGGGACCTTCGAGCGGCTCGGCATCGAGATGCTCGGCGCGGACGCGCACGTCATCCGCAAGGCCGAGGACCGCGACCTCTTCCGGGCCGCGATGACCAAGGCTGGGCTCGAGTCCGCCCGCTCGGGAATCGCCAACGATATCGACGACGCGCGGCGCGTCCTGGCCCAGATTGGCCTGCCCTGCGTCATCCGGCCGGCCTTCACCATGGGCGGCGCGGGCGGCGGCATCGCCTACAACGTGGAGGAGTTCGAGGACATCGTGTCCCGGGGCCTCTCCCTCTCCATGAACTCCGAGGTCCTCGTGGAGGAGTCCTTGGTGGGCTGGAAGGAGTTTGAGATGGAGGTGATGCGCGACTGCAAGGACAACGTCGTCATCATCTGCTCCATCGAGAACCTGGACCCCATGGGCGTCCACACGGGCGACTCCATCACGGTCGCGCCCTCCCAGACCCTCACCGACCGCGAGTACCAGGCGCTCCGCAACGCCTCGATCACGATCATGCGTGAGATCGGGGTCGAGTGCGGCGGCTCCAACTGCCAGTTCGCCATCGACCCCAAGTCGGGCCGGATCATCGTCATCGAGATGAACCCGCGGGTCTCGCGCTCGTCCGCCCTCGCCTCGAAGGCCACCGGGTTCCCCATCGCGAAGATCGCCGCCAAGCTCGCCGTCGGCTACTCGCTGGACGAGCTCTCGAACGACATCACGCAGCAGACCCCGGCGTGCTTCGAGCCGACGATCGACTACTGCGTCACGAAGATCCCGCGCTTCGCCTTCGAGAAGTTCCCGAGCGCGGACCCGACCTTGACCACGCAGATGAAGAGCGTGGGCGAGACCATGGCCATCGGGCGGACCTTCAAGGAGTCGCTACAGAAGGCCCTGCGCGGCCTCGAGACGGGCCTCGCTGGCTTCGGCCTCGACCCCAAGGCGCCGATCGACCCGATCACGCCCACCGCCGAGGACGAGCTCTCCCGCAAGCTCCGCGTCCCCAACGCCGAGCGCATGATCTACCTGCGCGTCGCGTACCGCGCGGGCTGGAGCACGGAGGAGATCCACGAGGCCACGAACATCGACCCGTGGTTCCTCGAGAACATGCGCCAGCTCGTGGAGTTCGAGCAGGAGCTCGCCGGCTCCCTGCTCGACGAGCCGCTGCTGCGCCGCGCAGGGCCCGAGGGAAGGGCTGCGGTGCGGCCGT
>ENA-ORDA01002430-ORDA01002430.1-marine-metagenome-genome-assembly--contig:-NODE-2430-length-14150-cov-3.217793_pt1 | contig 14150 bp, 9 predicted proteins | sample MGYA00237778_ERZ508506 | MGnify/ENA primary metagenome ERZ508506 (study PRJEB26177, sample SAMN06267891) | marine metagenome | isolation source: Monterey Bay, California, USA | place: Pacific...
CTGGAATATTCACATCTCGTTTTACTGGTTTTAAATTTTCTTGAGCTTCTTCTTTAGTTAAATTTTTGTTTTCTTTTTGCCTTGCTCTCTTAACAGAAGCTAAGCTTCTTTCTCTTGCTTCAATTTCATCACTTAAAGCTCGTGAGACTGTTAATTTTAATTCTCTTTTTTTGGTTCCAGCTTTTAAAGTTTTTTTATCTTTATTATCATTGTCCCCTTTAAGTCTTTTTGTGGCTCTTTGCTCCGCCAACTTTCTTCGCTCAAAGTCATTTGTTATTGGGGGTGATTTAGGTGCAAATGAGGGTTTTACAGGAGCTCCTCTATTAAATGTTGAGGTCGTTTTCGGCTTAAAGCTTCCAGGTCTAGACGATCCACCTCTGCTTGGAAATTTGCTTGGTTGTTTTTCTATTACTACAGAATTTTTTCCTTGAGTTTTTGCAAGCTCAATATTTTTGAACGATTTTTTGGCTGTGCCAGATATTGTTAATTTTGTTTTCTTTTCCATAGCTCATCACTCAATCTTTGTAGACAATATTTCTCGCAGACATAATCAGTTCATCCGCTTCTTCTTTTGATAAAGCAAAATCTTCCAGGTAACCTTGGATTTTTACTCTTTCACCTTTAACGATATCAAATCCACCTGTTAGCTCATCTGATGCTAAATCAGCAAAATCTTCTAAAGTTAGAATTTTTTGATCACCTAAAGTCATTAACATTCCAGGCGTTAGTCCTTTTAAATTTATCAAAGCATCTTGAAGACCTAATTCTTTTATTCTTTCTGAAATATCTTCTTGATCCTTTTGATGAAATTCTTTTGCTCTTTCTATTAACGCTTTTGCAGTATCTTCTTCAATACCTTCAATTTTCATTAAACTTTCTGCAGTAGTATCTTTAATATCATCTATTGATGAAAAACCTTCAGCAACAAGTAATTGACCCAACGTTTCATCTAACTCTAAGTTTTTAACAAAATTTTCTGTTTTTTCTTTAAATTCAGATTGTCTTCTTTCCGAGTCTTCTGCATCAGTCATTATATTAATTTCATAATTTAATAACTTAGTTGCAAGTCTTACGTTTTGACCTCTTCTTCCAATCGCTTTACTTAAATTTTCTTCAGTTAAAATTACGTCTAATTTTTTTCTTTCTGAGTCTACATTTACTCTTTGAACTTCTGCTGGTGATAAAGCATTCGAAACTAAAATTGCTGGATCTTCTGACCAATTTACAATGTCAATTTTTTCACCTTGCAACTCATTTACAACAGCCTGAACTCTAGAACCTCTCATACCTACACAAGCTCCAACTGGATCAAGAGAAGTATCAACTGCTTTTACACAAATTTTTGCTCTACTACCTGGATCTCTTGATGAAGATTTAATTTCAATTAATCCATCATAAATTTCTGGTACCTCTTGTACAAAAAGCTTTTCCATAAACTTAGGGTGTGCTCTTGATAAGAAAATTTGTTGTCCTCTTGGTTCTCTTCTTACATCATAACAATAAGCTTTAATTCTATCTCCAGCTTTAATATTTTCTCTTGGTATCATTTCATTTTTTTGAATAATAGCCTCAGTACGTCCAAGATCAGCTATTACATTTCCAAATTCTAATCGCTTAACAATACCACTTAAAATTGTATCTTTTTTATCTATAAAGTCATTGTATTGTCTTTCTCTTTCAGCTTCTCTTACATTAAAACTAATTACTTGTTTTGCTGTTTGAGCTGCAATTCTCCCAAAATCAAATGATGGTAGCGGTTGTAATACTTCATCTCCAACTGCTTTATCTTTGTTTGTTTCATTAAGATCAATAGCATCTTCAAGTTTAATTTCTGTATTAGAGTTTTCTGGATTTTCAGCAACAATCAATTTTCTAAAAATTTCGATTTCACCATTATCTCTATTAATTGAAACTTTAATTTCATTCTCTTGACCAAATTTTGATTTAGCTGCTTTTGCTATCCCAGTTTCCATTGAACTAATGATTAGTTCTTTATCGATAGATTTTTCCAAAGCAACTGCTTCGGCAATTCTCAATAATTCTAGTTTGTCTGCTCTTTTATTTAACATATTTTTGTTTGCTCCAAAAAAAAATGGGCTAATGCCCATTCTGTAAATTCAATAATGTAAGGGCAATATAGTAAAGTTTTTTTTTAATTCAACAGAAACTATTTAGAAAAATGACTTGTTTTATCAGTTTTTTCCCAAGAAAATGAACCATTATCATCTGGTGTTCTTCCAAAGTGGCCATATGCAGCTGTTTTCTCATATATCGGTTTATTTAAATTTAGCATCTCTCTAATTCCACGAGGACTCAAGTCAAAATTTTCATTTATCCTATCTACAACAAATTTATTTTTATCTAAATCATTATCAAACAAATCAACATAAATCGATAATGGTTTAGATACACCAATTGCATAAGCTAACTGAATCAAACACTTATCTGCAATTTTTGACGCAACAATATTTTTTGCAATATATCTTGCTGCATAAGCGGCTGACCTATCTACTTTTGTAGGATCTTTTCCAGAAAAAGCTCCTCCACCATGAGGTGCAGCACCACCATAAGTATCTACAATAATTTTTCTTCCGGTTAAGCCAGTATCTCCATGAGGTCCTCCAATTACAAAGACACCTGTTGGATTGATGTGGTAGGTAATATCGTCTGTAAATAACTCTTGAATATGATTAGGTAATTTTGCTACTACTCTAGGAATTAAGAATTGGATGATGTCCTTTTTAATTTTAGCCAACATTACTGCATCAGATTTGTCAAAATCATCATGTTGTGTAGAAATAACAATTGCGTCAATTCTTTGTGGTACGTTATCATCAGAATATTCTATGGTTACCTGAGATTTTGAATCTGGTCTTAGATATGTAATGTCATTATTTTCTCTTCTTAATGCTGCTAACTCAATTAATAATTGGTGTGACAACTCTAATGCCAAAGGCATATAGTTTTCGGTTTCATCAGTTGCATAACCAAACATCATTCCTTGATCACCAGCGCCTTGTTCTTTGTTTAATCCTTCTCCCTCAACTACACCTTGTCTTATATCAGCTGATTGTTCGTGAATTGCAGAAATTACACCACAACTATCAGCATCAAACTGATATTCTGATTTTACATATCCAATTTTTCTAATAACTTCTCTAGCTACATTTTGGACATCAACATAACCATTAGTTTTTACTTCTCCACTTAGAACTGTAAGTCCTGTAGTTACTAATGTTTCACAAGCAACCTTAGAGTTTGGGTCTTGAGCTAAAAAGTTATCTAATAAGGCATCTGATATTTGATCTGCAACTTTATCTGGATGACCTTCCGATACTGATTCTGATGTAAAAAAATACGACATTTCAAATGTTTTTTAAATTAAAATTTAGACTTGGCTTATTGAAAACAATGAAACTTTTTTAGCATTTTTTTTGGTGGTTGCAATAGGCCAAATCTCTCCACAAATCCTCGCAAATTTAAAAAATTAAATATTATTAAGATAGTATTAAAAATTTAAATTAAATTTGTACTCAACCCATTGATCATGAATTGGAGTAAATAAAAAGCCCTGACCGGCTGTATTAAATTGTCCAGTGCCATCTTGGTTTACATATACTTCAAACATCCAATCACCTGTTGTTGATGTATAGTTGTGTTGCATATTTGTGTACGCTCCGCTTCCTGATGGAACAAATTGCCAATAAGAAATTTCATAATTTTCTGCATCAAGAGTTCCTAACAACGCAACAAGATCATCATTCTGCTCAATTTTTACAGATTGAGTACCTAAATGTGCTTGCTCATCACTAATCGTAGCATTAGATGGATTGTTAAACCAACCTATCCAATTAGTTGCATCCCATTGAGAGTCAAATGATCCAATAGTGTAGGATTCAAAATCATCGGAGGTTAATTGAGCTAACAAAATAAACGGAAAACAAACTGTAAAAAGAAGTATAATTTTTTTCATTGAAATTTGATATTTTAATTAATAATAATTTATAATATACAAAGTTCCATGAAATTATCAAGCTAAATTTAAAACGAAGTTGAAATATTAACATTCCATTTATCTACAAAGAAAAACCCATGTGAAAGGCACATGGGTTTTTAAGGATATTTTTTATGATAAAAAAATAAAAACTTTATTCTATCACTCTTTCTGCAGTTGAGACTTTTGAAACACAGAAGAACCCAATTGGACTTTCTTTCGCATTTGCACTTTGAGTAAAAATATTAGTTGGAATATTATTAATCGGAGTCGCGAATAAACCATTATCCCCTTGAGTAATTTGCTCCCTCGCTTGAAAAAGATGAAAAAATGCCTCTTGAGTCAGTGAATAAATTTCTACCCGAATACTATCACCAATTGCATATGGAGGAATATCATTATCATCAATTGCTCCATCTCCTGAATCGGCAATTCTATTTATTCCAAATCGAATTGGTGATATAAATAATATACCATCTGAATTAGTCCCAGGACCAAATGATCCATCATACGCCAAATTCATTTCCCGTCCTTTATTTAAAAATGATCCATTCTTAAAAGTTTTAATCCAATATACATCTCCCTCTCCTACTGCATCTTTAGCATAGACTTGGGCATAAATTCCATCAGGTTGACCTACCTCATCTTCTTGATATTCATAACCTATTGAATCAATTGGAACAGTTCGATTAGCTTTTGAAAAGGAATAATATTGGTCCCCATCTAAATCAATTAACAAACCATAATCCTTCCCTTCCTGAATAATTACATCATCTGTTGTTGTTGGAGTCCAAACATAATCACCATCATTGTCTTCATCTTCAAAAACAAAAATTTGATTGATTGTACTATCAGAAATATTAATATCGGCAACTGTAATTGTGGCCCCTGTAACCTCAGGCGTAAATGAATTATCTAGATAATCAATCGTTCGACGCAATTTAATTACCTGAGGACCAGGTTGGTCATTTAGCCATGCATCAACGACTAATTGGGAATCATTTTGTTCTAACTCTAAATCGATAATATCTTCACAAGAAGTTAGTAGGAATATTGTTATTAAAAATAAAAAATATTTTTTCATAAAAATTTTATTATGGTATGTATTAGGTATTGATCTTTTTGAATTAAAAATTAAAGTTATAAGCTACAGATGGGATAATACTTCCAACCACTGCAAATCTATAGGCATTTGTTTCACGAGGTTGACCTTCTGGAGTTCGAATTCGATTTTCTCCAAAGTTGATAGAAAATGGATTTCTTTTGTTGTACACGTTATATATAGAGAAAACCCATTCGCCACTCAATTTTTTTCCAGGCTTCTTTCTTCCAAGAAGTGTTGCCGAAATATCTAACCTGTGGTAAATAGGGATTCGGGCATTATTTCTTCTGCCTGTTGTATGCGGATAAACATAGCCATTCTGTTCATATCGGCCTGTTGCAAAAGTACCAGGTGTACCAGAATTCAAAACAAAATTTGCAGATAAATTCCATCTTTTCGACAAATCATAAAATGCTGTTGTACTAAAGCTATGTGTCTGATCGAAACGCGATGGATACCAATCCCCTAAATTAATACCTTCTGATTGCAATTCAGTTCTACCCAATGTATAACTTGTCCAACCTGTAAAGCGACCTTTCTTTTTTTCAATTTGTAGTTCTAATCCATAAGCTCTTCCTTTTGCTTGTAAAACATCGCCCTCAAAATACTCATTCAATAAAAGATCTGCACCATCGACATATTCAAGTAAATCTTTGTAAGTTTTGTAATAAACTTCCATAGATGTAATCCAAGTGTTGTCGTTGAAATTTTTAAAAATACCCAATGCCACTTGATTCGCCATTTGAGGTTTAATATTATTGGTGCTTGGAGTCCAAATATCAACTGGCGTTGCTGCCGTAGTATTGGAAACTAAGTGAATGTATTGGGCCGTCCGATTGTAACTCGCCTTAATTGATGTGGTTTTATCAAGTTGATATTTAATGGAAAAACGAGGTTCAAAATTATTATACACCTGAATACTTTTACCTGCATCAAATGTCTGGGTTTGATCTAAAAGAGGTTCTCGTCGATCCCCAGGATTTTTAGCTTCAGCAAATTCGTAAGACGATCCTTTTCCCAAATAATTGAAAAACGACCATCGCAAACCATACTGTAGAGAAATATTGCCGGTAATTTTTTGTTCGTTTTCCATAAATAGCCCTACTTCTAAGGCATATTTCTCAGCTAAAGAAAAATCTACATTTACTCCTTCGTTTAATGAAAATGCATTAGCCGGTTGGAATTCATAAATGACTGCTTGTCCACCAAAAGTTATTAAATTATCAGGATTTAAAAAATAAGAAAAATCCGATTTTAGACTATAATTTTTAATTTTTGCACTCCAATCAAATGTATTTTCAGAATCTGCACCAAAAGCAATTTCGTAATCATAGTTACTATAAAAGGCTGTAAAATTGGAGAACAAACTTTCGTTAAATAAATGATTCCATCTTAAAGTCGCGGTCTGATTTCCCCAACTAAAACCTGCCGCATTACCAAAACCAAAATTATCACGTCCCAAATATCCAGACAGGAAAAGTCTATTCTTATCATTAATTTTATAATTCGTTTTTAAGGTCAAATCATAAAAATTTAATTCAGTATCACCACCCACTTGCTTTTCGATAACCGGTTTTGCCAAAATATCAATATATGATCGACGACCTGCAATAATAAAGGATGCTTTATCTTTTGCAATGGGTCCTTCCACCGAAAGTCGACTAAAAATTAAACCAACACCACCTGACACCTCATACTTTTTCATATTCCCTTCCTTCATTCTTACATCCAAAATAGAGGATAATCTTCCACCATAACGGGCTGGAATACCGCCTTTATATAATTTCACATCTTTTACAGCATCTGGATTAAAAACAGAGAAAAATCCAAATAAATGTGATGAATTATATACTGGTGCCTCATCTAATAAGATCAGATTTTGATCAATACTTCCTCCTCGTACATTAAATCCTGTCGCTCCCTCTCCTACTGTTGAAACTCCTGGCAACAATTGTATACTTCGAATCACATCCACCTCACCTAATAATGCAGGCATTTTCTCTATGGTTGCTATGCTCACTTTGTTAACACTCATCTCAGTATTGGTTACATTACGATCTTCCGCCTCAGAAGTCACAACAACCTCCACCAATTCATTGGCGTTCTCACCCATATCAATATCGAGTTTAATATTTTCCTTTAGTTCTATTTCTTTAATTTGAGAATCAAAACCGAGATAAGAAAATTCGATTTTATAACTTCCTAAAGGGAGAGACAAAGAGTAAAATCCATATTCATTTGTCGTCGTTCCCGTTTCAAGTTCAAAAACATAAACCGAAGCCCCGATTAAAGTTTCACCACTAGAAGCTTCTTTGATGTAACCATTGAGGGTGACTTTTTCAGTTTTCTGTGCAAAGGAAAAATTTGATAAAAACAAAAATACTAAAAGTCCGAACACTTTAGATTTGAGTTGCATTGAAGTTGTTATTTTTAAATAGATTTAAGTAATAATTTTAAGAAACAAAATTTTAAGCTATTTGTTGGGGAAAAAATCTATTTGATTTTAGATTTTTAACGCTTTTGTTTAAGCTGCAAATGTATGAATTGACCCTGTCTAAACACCTAAGGGTTAGACGAATGAAAGGGTATTTTCTATAAAAAGATAATCTTAATAGATATATAAGATGGATTAGTTTTGAATTTTAACACACTCGAATTCAAGTATGTTAAAATTTCTGATTTGGTTTATAATACTTGAATTTAGAAAAAGAATAATTTGAATAATTTATAATTAAAAACTGTTAAGCAGAATATTGAATTAATCTTCAATTTATTATCTTAGTCGAAACAAAACTCACCAATTATGAACAAACGTACTTTCCTAAAAAACATTACGTTAGCAAGCTTTACTAGTTCTCCGCTATACAAAACTCTGGATGAAATAATCAATCAAGTCTCCCATCTTTCATCTGATGAATTAGCCAGAGATGAAAATTTTTGGGCTCAAGTCAGAAGTGAATATCGTCTCAAACCTGACTATATCAATCTTGAAAATGGCTATTATTGCTTTACTCCACAAGTAACTTTGGAGAAATATATCCAACATATTCGACATGTCAATTATCAAGGCTCCTTTTATATGCGAACTGTTCAATGGGAAAATAAGAAAAGAGTAGCCCAACAATTAGCAGAGATTGCTGGTTGCTCTGATGATGAGCTAATTATTACTCGTAATACGACCGAATCTTTGGACATTATTATTGGAGGAATACACTGGGAGAAAGGCGATGAAGCAGTTATGGCAGAGCAAGACTATGGAGCAATGAAGAATATGTTTAAACTCCAAGAAAAACGACATGGCATCATCAATAAAATAATCTCCATTCCTAATCATCCTAAGTCGGATGAAGAAATTGTAAATCTTTATGCCAATGCTATTACTACAAAAACTCGACTTTTAATGATTTGTCATATCATAAATATTACTGGACATATTTTACCCGTTCGAAAAATTTGTGATATGGCACATAGTAAAGGAGTAGAAGTAATGGTTGATGGAGCACATGCTTTTGGACATTTTGAATTTTCGATTAAAGATTTGGATTGTGATTACTATGGTACAAGTCTTCATAAATGGATGAGTGTTCCTTTAGGAGCTGGTTTTCTCTTTGTCAAAAAAGCAAAAGTAAAAAATGTCTGGGAAACTTTTGCGGAATGGGGGAAAGATCAAGATGATATTTACCGATTAAATCATACGGGTACCCATCCTGTGGCAACTGATTTAGCAATTGGAGATGCCATCGAATATTATAAACGAATAGGGGCTGAACGGAAAGAGGCCCGTCTTCGATATCTCCAAAATTACTGGACCAAAAAAGTGCGAAATGTTGGAAAAATTATAGTCAATACACCAAAGGAAAGTCATCGTTCTTGCGCAATTGCTAATGTCGGAATCAAAAATATGAAACCACATGAACTTGCTAAAACCCTAATGGAAAAATATAACATATGGACGGTCGCTATCGATGGGGCAAATGTACATGGTTGCCGAATTACTCCAAATATTTATACCACCCCAAAAGAATTAGATGTCTTTGTGGAGGCGTTGAGAGAGTTAGGAAAGTGATTTAGAGTTATTAGAATCTTTAATCTGATCAAGTTAAAATTAAATTTGCTTGTAATAAATTTAGTATTTCTGCCTTCTAATGGGTGAAAAACTAAAAATGGCTAAATGATTGGGCTAAATATTTAAAGGCATCGATTTTGATGCCTTTAAATATAAACTCTAGCATAAATAACTTCCTGTAATTAATCATTGCACCCAATACTCGAAAAATTCACTTCTTAATTCTTTATCATTTTACCTTTAAAATCAAGTTATTAATTCCCACCAAAGAATAATTGAGGTCTCGAATATGTTCCTTTCATGAAATTACTTGTTCTCACGAAATGGGAAACAAATGTTGATTTCAATTGCTCTAAATTTTTATACTATTATAATCAGCCTTCTCATTAGTAGTTTTTCCATAACCAAAGGTTAAAACAAGAATAAATTTAATCTTAGTAACTGTTCATTTATTTTCACTTGTTTTATAATATTGACCCATTAATCTTTAGGAAACAAACTCATATCCAATCCAGGAATAATCTTCAACGCATTTTTATAGTATAATTTCTTCAAAATATGATCTGGCAATGCTAATCCGTACATTTTCCAAAATGCATGATATCTTTTATAATATGGAAAATATTCATCATCACTTTCTAATACTCTAAAATAAGTTGGGTACTCTCTTGGTTTCCAAGAATCTTTCCCAAACAAAACCCGATCTTGATATTTTTCAAAAAACTTATTAGCTGCTCGAGGTTGTCTTCCGAGCTCGGCAATTATAGCTCCAATTTCAACATACATATTCGGCATATCATCCAAAAGTTGACCCAATTTTGTCAAATCATTTGGATGCCAACCAAAATGCGCAGCAATGAAATTGGTCTTTGGGTGTTTTTTAAAAATATGATGTTGCTCAGAAATAATTTGTTCCCATGAAGCAGAATTCATATCAGTTCGTTTTCTTCGAGGATGAGTTTTTAATTCTAACCATCTTTCATTTTGATTATCATGAGGTTCCCAAAATGATTTAGGATCAGCAGAGTGGATCAAAACTGGAATTCCTAATTCTCCACATTTTAACCAAATAGGGTCAATTCTAGGATCGTCAATTGGAATTCGGTTTCCTTTCGAATCTTGATTGGTCATCCCTTGGCTTTTGTATATTTTTAATCCCTTTGCTCCATTATTATAATCATACTCTAACTGTTTCACCGTTTCTACTGCCCAATCTGGTTCATCAATACTTCGTAATTCGATATTAGCAAAAACAATAAATCGATTTGGAAATTGTTTCTTGATATTGTCTGTCATCTTTTTCAATTTCTCTCCATTTCGTCCGCTCAAATTATTCATGATTCCCATATTCATCTCATTCATTGGTCGAATCAAATCATTCAAATCCATTTCGTCCATGCGCCATTGATGACTATGAACATCTATAAATGGGAATTTAGCTCGAGTAATTATGGTCTTAGGAACTACAAGGGTTGAAGGTGGATTATAATCTTCCCAGTCAAGTTTAAGGGTATCTGTTTCATTCTGCGCAATAATGAATTGGGTAATTAAGAGAAAAATTATGATAAAGTAATTTTGAAGCATCATTAAAGTTTTTTGAAATATTAAAAATCTAAATCTAAAAATACATATTTTTGGTCTACGGAATCTTTTTATTAAAAGTATCCTTTTGGACAAAATCTACCCAGCCACGACAACAAATTTTACAAAAAAGTTTTTTTAAAAGAGATCATTTATGAAGTTTATTGGAAGCACCAACGAATATTTACACCTTACCAGAGTCGATCAACTCAATTGCCAAATTTTAAAGGAAACTATAGAAAATGGGTTATCCATTTTATGGTTTGAAAAAGAAAATAATCACTTATTCATCGATGGAAAACGGTATGATTTTAAAAAAAATCAAATCGTTTTTTTAACAGAATTTCACAACATAAAAATTGGAAAAGTCAAAGATGTTCGATTACTAAGATTTAATAAACCCTTCTACTGTGTCCTAAATCACGATAATGAGGTCGGCTGCAAAGGGATCTTATTTTTTGGAGCCTCACAATTGCCTTTTATTACTATTCCTGATGAGGAATTAGAAAAATTTGAAAATGTTTGGAAAATGTTCGCGATTGAGATGGAAAGCAATGATAATTTGCAAATCGAAATGTTACAAATGATGCTCAAAAGATATTTGATACTTTGTACTAGACTTTTCAAATCTCAAAAGTTATATGATGTTAAATTTTATGAATCTGATATCGTTCGAGAATTCAATTATTTAGTAGAACAACATTTCAAAACAAAACATAGTGTTGCCGATTATGCTAATCTACTCCATAAATCTCCTAAAACACTTTCTAACATTTTTTCAAAAATTGGAAACAAGGCCCCGCTTAAGTTTATTCAAGAGCGAAGAATGCTGGAAGCAAGGAGGCTCCTTAAATATTCAGATTTACAAATTCAAGAAATTGCTTTTGAACTTGGCTATGAAGATGTACAAGCTTTCAGCCGTTTTTTTAAAAAGCAAGAAGGCCTTTCTCCATCAAAATTTAGAGAAGCTTAAATCGGGAAAATACAATAAAAATAAAAAAAGAGAAATCATCAATTTGATTATGGTTACTTATAAAAGTAAAATTTATTGTTGTGCCTGAATACACTCTAAATGCTCATATAGAAAAAAATTATTTACAATCTGAAATAAAAAGCTCTACAAAGGAATCACTGTCGTACTCTTCGCCATTGACAAACTCAAAAGTGATTCTATCTTTCCAACGTTTTTCACTGAAAATAATTTCTCTGAAATAAATGAATTATACTCTTTTATGTCTTTTACAATTACTTTGAGAAAAAAATCAGCACCTCCAGTTACATAATGACATTCCAAAACTTCTGGAAAAATCGTCACCTGATTTTCCATTTTTTCAATTGCTTTTTTAGAATGGTCTTTTAGGTTAAGAAAAACGAAAGCAAATAGCATTTTCCCTACCTGATCTGCATTCACAATTGCTACATATCGATCGATCACCTTTTCTTTTTCTAACCTTTTTATTCGATTAAAAATTGGAGTAGTAGAAATGTTTAATTCCTTTGCAATATCTCGAATTGTCATTCGTGAATCCTTCTGAAGGAAGGAAAGGATTTTAATATCGAGCTCGTCTAGTTTTACCATTTAAAAAAAATTTGATTAACAATTCCTGCTTTTTGAACTACTTTAACAGATTTAATAATAAATCTTAACTATTAAAACTTTAATTAGACTAGTCAACCTATCTTAATTTCTCTATAGTTTGTACTTGAAGCCCTCCACACAAGTCATATTAAAAAACAATATTCCTTATTTAGGCCAAAACAAAAGCACAATATGACAAACGAATCATTTTACCTATAAAAAGATAACAATATCCTTATTTATTTGTAAAATAAAAACAATTCATCAAATTTCATTATTTTCGTAGCACAAATGAATTTAAATAGTATGGTGAAATCAAATCAAAAAATTCAAAAGAAAGTTCTAGCAAAAGCATTTGAAAAAATGTGTTTGGCGAAACATATGACTGAATTATATGAAAGTAATTTTAAATTAGTTTCTAAATACGTACATGCTACTTCGCGTGGTCATGAAGCGATCCAGATAGCTTGTGGCCTGCAACTTTTACCACAAGATTTTGCTTTTCCATATTATCGGGATGATGCTATGCTTTTATCAATTGGGATGCGCCCATATGATTTAATGTTACAATTATTGGCTAAAAAGGATGATCCTTTTTCAGGAGGTCGAAGTTATTATTCTCATCCAAGTCTAAAAGATGAAGATAAACCCAAAATACCTCACCAATCTTCTGCAACTGGAATGCAAGCAATCCCAGCTACAGGTGTTGGAATGGGAATACAATATCGAGAAGCTTTAAAGATAAATGAAAAAAAATCCAAAAATCCAATTGTGGTTTGTTCTTTGGGAGATGCAAGTGTAACGGAAGGAGAAATTGCAGAAGCCTTTCAAATGGCTGCATTGAAACAATATCCAATTTTATACTTAGTGCAAGACAATGAATGGGATATTTCTGCAAGTGCAGACGAGTTTCGAGCGCAAAATGCTTTTGAGTACGCAGCTGGTTTTAAAGGATTGGAAGCTGTCACAATTGATGGAAGTGATTTCTTGGAATGCTATACAACCTTGAACCAAGTGATTGAAACAATACGAAAAGAACGTAGACCATTCTTAGTTCATGCAAAAGTACCTTTGCTAAATCATCATACATCAGGTGTTAGAATGGAATGGTATCGAGATGATTTGGAAAAAGCCAAGTTAAATGATCCCTACCCCATTTATAAAAATCAATTGTTAGAAAACGGTTTTTCCAACAAACAAATAGAAAAAATTGAAGCCGATACATTTAAAACCGTACAAACAGATTTTGAAATTGCCCTTCAATCAGAAGATCCAGATCCCTCCTCTCTTTATGATCATGAATTTGCACCAACTCTAATTACAGAGGAAACGGGAACTAGATCTCCAAAAAATGGAACAGAAGTAGTAATGGTAGATTGTGCATTACATGCCGTAGAGGAATTAATGAAAGCAGATAAGGAATGTCTTTTATACGGCCAAGATGTAGGTGCAAGGCTGGGAGGTGTTTTTCGAGAAGCTGCCACTTTAGCTCAAAAATTTGGAGATGAGCGAGTGTTTAATACGCCAATTCAAGAAGCCTACATTGTTGGTTCGACCGTTGGAATGTCTGCTATTGGATTAAAGCCAATTGTAGAAGTTCAGTTTGCCGATTATATTTTTCCAGGAATCAATCAGTTATTTACTGAAGTTAGTCGATCCTGTTATTTGACTAATGGAAAATATCCCGTTAGTATGATTTTGAGAGTACCGATTGGTGCTTATGGAAGTGGTGGTCCATATCATTCTTCAAGTGTGGAATCAATTATTGCTAATATTCGAGGAGTTAAGATTGCTTATCCAAGTAATGGAGCTGACCTTAAAGGTCTAA
>ENA-ORDA01002431-ORDA01002431.1-marine-metagenome-genome-assembly--contig:-NODE-2431-length-14149-cov-5.026862_pt1 | contig 14149 bp, 22 predicted proteins | sample MGYA00237778_ERZ508506 | MGnify/ENA primary metagenome ERZ508506 (study PRJEB26177, sample SAMN06267891) | marine metagenome | isolation source: Monterey Bay, California, USA | place: Pacific...
CGCTAAGGGTAGGAAAGGCCCACTTATGAAAAGAAAATTTGATTTCAGTAGAATAAAAAAGAAAAATAGATATGGAAGGGACAAATATAAAAGTCCAGTAGTGGAGGGATACAATGTCAGTAGAAACTTTCCTCAAGTGGAAGATCCTCCCAAGGTTCATGATGTTGGCAAGCACACTAATGTCTTGGCGGTGCGCTGAGTGGTTCATGGATTTGCCAGACCCCACAGGAGCACAATCAGCTTTTGTATCAGTCGTCATGGGAGTTATGACAGGCGTATTTGGGATATGGATGGGACATGAGCAAAAGTAGTCCTTGTATTAAAGTTTGCAAATTAGACTCTGACAAAAAGTATTGTATTGGTTGTGGAAGGACAATAGAGCAAATAGCTAACTGGGGAAAAGGAAATGCCAAAGATAAGTGATAACACAGAGGTAGCATTACCATTAAGAAATATTATAAGTATGGTTGCTGCTGCAAGTGTTGCTACTTGGGCTTACTTCGGTATTATAGAAAGATTAAATCAAATAGAAACTAACATCACAATGATGAAGGCTGACTTAGGTCAAAACACTGAGTTTAGAATTAAGTGGCCTCGCGGAGAGATGGGCTCGCTTCCTGCAGATAACGAGCAGTACATGCTGATAGAGCATCTTGCAGGTGAGCTAGAGAACCTAGCAACAGAGATAGAAGAAGGTAGAGCACCATACGATCAGCAACAAAAGTTGACTCTAGAGTTCTATGAGAAAAGAATAACAACACTAGAAGCACACATAGAAAAGTTGCGTAATGGAGATCACTGATGGTAGAAACTCTTTTCGTCTTATTTTTGACTCTCGGTGGTGAAGCAAAAGAATGGACGCCACACTTTAGTTTATCAGATTGTCTTGCGGTAAAGCGTAAGATTGATCGAAGTGTAGGTACGGGACATTTATACAGTTGTAAAAAAGAAAAAGTAGCCCTTGAAAAAAATGGCGACAAGTATGTTATTACAGAGTTTGTGGAGGAGTAAATGGCAAGAATTGAAGTCGGTGGAGAAACCTTTAGTGGTTTCAATAAACCTAAAAGAACTCCAAATCACCCTACTAAGTCTCATGCTGTTGCAGTAAAAAACCCAAAGACAGGTAGACCTAAGTTAATTAGATTTGGCGCTCAAGGTGCTACAGGTAGTCCTGATGGAACGCCTAGAAATAAAGCTTGGAAAGCAAGACACCAAAAGAATATTGATAAAGGTCCGATGAGCGCGGCTTATTGGGCTAATAAAGTAAAGTGGTAGATCATAAAACCCAGGAGTGGTAAATGACAAGTGTAGGAAGATATCAACAGGTCAAACCTGTACAATCGGTTAAGAAGCCAGTAGAGCGTAAAACTCCACTGTCTCAGCCTGGAAGCAAAGGCTTTAGCCAAAAGGTTATGGAAGGCAGTAAGCCTGTCTATAGTGGCACAGGCGGTAAACTGTAATGAGCAATAGATATAAAGAAAAAGTTGATGATGAGCAGTTAATTAATCTGATCGAGCAAGGTATTTCTAATGCCGCAGGTGATTGGCTTAATAGCTCAGACTTAACAAGAGAGCGCTTAAAGGCGACTTATGAGTATGCAGGTGTAGCTCAAGAGCATTTGACTCCGCAAGGTGTTAGTACTATTGTTGACACTTCTACTACTGAGGTAGTCGAAGCATACACAGCTGTTCTTTCAGATTTATTTTTATCTAATAATAAGATTGCTAGATTTGTACCTTATGATGACACTCCAGGCGCTTTCAAAGCAGCTAAGGATGCATCTAACATTGTCAACTACTGTTTATTTAAAAAGAATAAAGGATGGGAACTTCTTCAAACATGGATGAAGTCTGCACTGCTTTGGAAAAATGCGGTGATACGTTGGGACTACGTTGAAGACTTTGATTATGTTATAGAAGAATACGAAGAAATTGACGAGGCTAAGCTTGATGAAATTCTTTCAGATGAAAATTTAGAAATCGTCAACGAGCTTACGCTCAATCCACTATCAGAAACAATCTCTTACGTTGATGTTCGCTTACGCAAACGCATTGATAAGAGCAGAATTAAAATAGAATGTATTCCACCAGAATCATTCAGGATTTCAAATGAAGCAAAAGATATTGAAGATGCTGTCTTTGTTGGCATCCAGTCAGAAATGTCTCGTTCAGACATTCGGAAGTATTACCCAGAGTGGGGAGAAAACATCACAGAAGATGAGTGGTCTCGCCTTGGAACTGATACAGATTGGCTTGGAAGCGGTAAATACAGTGAAGACGTTGCTGCACGAAAAGATATTACAGGTCAAAGATATTGGCAAGGATATGATAGCAACGGCACGTACTATACTGAAGCAAATCAAGAAGTAACTCTTACTGAGTCTTGGATTAGAGTAGACCGCGATGGCGATGGTATAGCAGAATTAAAACATTTTATTACAGTAGACAATCATATTCTATATGAAGAAGATGTAGAGTTTGTACCTCTTGCATCTATTGTGCCAATTGATATTCCACATGAGTTCTTTGGTTTGTCTATGGCAGACTTTACTCGTAGTAGTACTCTAGCAAGTACAGCTATTCTTCGTGGATTCGTAGAAAATACTTATCTCACTAACTATAGCCCTAAGCTGGCAGACCCTAACGTAGTAGACTTTAGTGCTCTGCAGAATATGAAGCCTAAACAGATTATCCCAACTAACGGTAATCCACAAGGCGCTGTAGCACAAATGGCACCTGAAACTATTTCTACAGGTACTGTACCGCTTCTCGAACATCTACAAATGATTAAAGAGCAAGCGACAGGTATGTCTAAGGCCGCGCAAGGATTGAATGATACACTATATGTATCAGGAAACTCTGAGCAAAAACTTAGCGCTGTACAATCAGCGGCACAAAAAAGAATCCAGCATATCGCGCGTAGATTTGCGGAAACTGGCTTCAAGCGGTTGATTGCGGGTGTATACAGAACTATGTATATGAATATGAAAGGTAAACAATCTTATGCGTTAGATGGAGTGTATGGCTCAGTTAATATGGGTGAACTACCTTCTACTATGGACGTAGAAATTTATCTTGATATTGGTGAAAACTCTAATTCATCTATGATTAATAAACTTAGTAAAGTAGGTCAAGAAATATTACCTGCATTAAATCAACAAGGCGCTGGAATGGCTATTAGACCAGAAGCACCTGCTGTATTAGCAACTAAGCTTATTGAAGCAATGAATTTAGACAGTAATGATTTTCTTGAAGATTATACTACAGATGAGTTTAAACAAAAGGCTGAAAAAGTTTTACAAGATCAAACAAAATCATCTCAAGCGCAACAACAAATTGAACAGCGCAAAAGAGAAGCTGATACATCACTTGCAGAAGCAAATGTTAGATTTACAGATGCACAAAGCAAAAACACTATGGACGATAATTCTAAACAGTTGGCAGTTGCTATTGATAGACACTTCCAAGAATGGGCAGACTTATCTGTTAAAGCAGTTAAGGAAGGTGCAGAATTACCTGAGCATCCTAATTTTGATCAAATACTTATGATGGCAAGGCAAGTAATTCAGCCTGCACCGCCACAACAACAACCTATGCCACCACAGGCACAGGAAGGAAAAATGTAATAATGGATAAATACCGTAAAACAGCTGAGACGAAGCTAGGTAATAAGAAATCATACGGTAATCATAAAATACATCCTGAAGAATTAGCGCGAAGGGCTCATGTAAAGGGTCACTTCGCCGCTAAAGAACGCGATGAATTTTTTGATGAAGTATACGGTGAGGTTCTTATAGACTACTTTATTGAGTGGTTAAAAACAGAACCGCATGAAACTAAATCTCGTGAGTTTCTCTACTCTTCTGCTATGGCACTAGGAAGTGTCAAAGAGAAAATGACAAACTTTGAGATGTATGGGAAGAACATCCCGCACCTGATGGAGGACAACGATGGCGAAAAGAATAATTGATTACGAACAGCTAATTAAAAATTATGAAATAATGATTGAAACACTTGAGTATGATTCAATGCGTAGCGGTGGAAAGGCTAAGCTTAATGCGCCAGTGCTTGCTAATATGCATGATCTTAAAGATCGTTATACGGAAAGGTTAGCTAAACCTGTAACAAAAACAGCTCCTAAAAAGGGAGGTAATTAACAATGGTTAATCCTGAAGCAAATACAGACTCTACCCCTATGGATGATTCTAATGCAATGGACAATAGTCAAACTGAAGAGGCTTTGCTGGCTGACATTATACGAAACTCTGATTTCGTTGATACTCTACCCGATGAGCAAGTTCCACAGTTAGACGCGGAAGACTCTGATTATGAAGACCCAAATGAATCAGACGAAGCCGATAATGAAGAAGTTGAAGAAGAAGAAGAGATTGAAGAAGAAGAAATAACGGATGCGGATGATGAGTCTACCCAAGAAGCCGATGTTTATGCTCCCGATGATCTTGACTTAGAATCGCAAGTACTTGTCAAAATTGATGGCGAAGAAGTTGCGGTTTCTTTTAGTGATCTTATTAAAGGTTACTCTACTGAACAACATCTATCTAACAAGGGTCGTGAACTTGGTGATGCAAGAAAAGAAATGGAAGAAGAGTACAGTAGTAAAGTTAATGAAATTAACTCTATGGCTCAAGCTTCAGCTGCAGTTCTATTTGAATCAGAACAACAGCACTCTAAAGAATATCATGAAATCGAAACAGCTATTCAAAGAGCTCGTGACGAAGGTGACACTTATGAAGTTAATGAATTAAAAGACAAGCGAGAACAATCCCAAAAGAATTATTGGGATGCACGTAATAAGCGTGAATCAATTGTAAAAACAATTCAACAACAAACAGAACAACAGCAAGAAAAAGCATGGGAAGAACAATTATCTTACTTTAGCGAAGCCATTCCTAATATGATACCCGACTTCGATCAAGGAGTTGCAATGTCAATTAGAGAGTTTGCTATTGAAGAAGGAATTTCTCCTGAATTACTTGATACTGTAGCAGACCCTGTAATTATTAAATTTGTTGATGATTATAGACGTTTGAAACAAGGTGTTACTAAAGGCGCGGCTCGGCGTAAAGTTACTAATGTAAAGAAAGCTCCTATTCGTAAAGCAAAGACTAGAAATCAAAAAGAAATTGATGCTAAGTCACGAGTAAGAGAAAGAGCATTTAGCGATGACGCCAGCAGTGAAGATCAAATGGATTTTTTAAGAGGACTTGCAGAACGCTCTTTATCAAAAATTTAATACCTCGGAGGTATAATTTAAAATGGCTAATAATTTAGGCGTACGCGGAACTGGTGGCCCACAGGGACCAACACGCGGTACAGGCAAAGATGTTTCTCAGCGGGAAGATCTTGCTAACTTTATCACGATGATTACTCGTGATGAAACTCCTTTTACTTCTTCTATTGGAAAAGCAAAGGCAACTGCTATTTATCACGAATGGCAGACAGACACACTAGAAGCTCCAGGCAACTCACGGGTTGGCGAAGGCACAGACTATATCGCACCACTTGCTGCTGGCGGTACAGGAACCCCTACAGTAGGCGACAAGTTTGCCGTATCTGGACCTAACCGTACACGTTTGGGTAACTATACTCAAATTAACGGTAAGACAATTGCAGTATCAGGAACACGTCGTGCAGTCGATCAGGCTGGCGTAGCAGATGAGTATGCTTATCAGCTAAAGAAGCGTGGTACAGAACTACGTCGTGACGTTGAGTTTGATATGATTCACTCAATGAACACATCAGGCGCTGTTGGCGCACAGAATGCAGATGCACGTGCCGCTGGTGGATATCAGTCATTTATCAACTCAGCAACAACTGTTGACTATGTTGGTGAATTCCAAGCTCCTTCTGCTGCAACAACAGGTCCAGGTACAGATGCAGACGGTACAGCTGTTCCACGTTCAACTATTGCTGGAGCAGCAATTGCACCAGATCGTGATCCACTTGCATTAACTAACATTGATAGTGTTATGCAAAAGATCTACGAACAGGGTGGTAAGGCAACAAAGATTATGCTTTCACCAAAACTACGTCGTGACTTCTCTGACCTGATGGTTGGTGATACAGGTGTACAGCGTAACATTGATGCATCAGGCAAGCTTCGTCAGTCAGTAGATATCTACATGTCAGACTTTGGTGATCTTATGGTAGTTCCTAACTACATCATGGGCTTGACAAATAACTTTGCGTTTAAAGGTGACAACAACGTTGCTCACAATAACGCAGGTGTTACTAACCTTGCTAACTTCTCTGCATTGGTATATGATCCAATGTGGTTCGCAACAGCCTATCTGCGTCCTCTCGCAGAGGTTGATGTAGGTCAGCAGGGTGACTCAACCAAAGGTATGATGGTTGAAGAATGTACTCTTGAAGTACGTAACCCACTTGGTTGTGGTGCTATCTACGGCCTCGAATAGGTTTAATAGAAGGGGGAAGCTTAAGGGCTTTCCCCTTTTTTAATTATAGGAGAGTAGATATGACTAATAAAGTATCAATGCCAGCTTCAAGACCTAGTGCGCTAGAAAGAGCATTAAATAGAAAAAATAAATACCCTACAGCAGAAAAATCACGTCAAATAGCAGAAAATAAAATGAAAAAAAATGCACAAAAAAGAGAACAAGCAATAAAAGATTCTGGTTATTCTAGTGGTGGTAAAATTAAAATGGACGCACAGTATAAATCTGCTGGCGGCACAATTTTTAAGGGAAGATAGATATGGCACGCGATATATCGGATGAAGAAAAAGAACGGATTAATAAAGGTATTGATCCTAAAGCAGCACGAAAAAGACTTGCTGATAAGGGAACTGAAAGTGGCGGTTCATTAGCAGGTCCGTTAGGAATGCTAGAAAAAAAATTAGATAAGCCATTAATAGAACAAGATGAACGTACTAGAACAGGTAAACTTGATCCTTATGATGGTAAAATACTACTTGAAGATATGGCAGAAAAAGGCCCATTAAGCGCTGGCTTAATGAGAAAATCACAAGGCATGCAATCAGGAGTAGCCTACCCAACAAATAAACCGTTACCAAGAAGCCTTGCTGGACAAGCTCCTGAAGACACTAACAGACCTCAATTCGATAGTGTTGGTGATATGTTTAGTAACATGTTTAGTAAAAAGTAGGAGACAGTTATGAAAATTAAATCAGGTGATACTTTATCACAAATTGCTAAAAGTAAAGGAATGACACTTAAATCCTTGCTAGCGGCTAACCCGAGTATTAAAAATGCTAACCAAATTAAAGTAGGTCAAAACATTGTTATCCCACCTAAAAGTATGCAAGCAGGTTCAGCTTCAAAAAATCCTTATGAAGGAATGACACGCACTGAAATGAATATGCTTAATCATAAAAATAAAAATAAAGGTGCTCAAGAAGCAGTCACACGTACAGCTCAAATGCAACAAAAAGACGGGGCTGGACGAACTTCACCAAATACTACAAAGGCTAACAAAGTAAAAGCAAGTAAGCCAGGAAGTATAGAAACTCTTAAAGCAGATGCAATGGCAAAAGTAAAAGCAGCAGAAGCAAAAAAGAAAAAACAAGCTAAAGTAGATAAAATGCGCATGGGTAGAGGCGCAGTATAAATATTTAAAAACAAATTATAGGAGTACAGTAAATGCTAGTTATTAAACTTGCTAACGGGAATACTTACCCCGCAGAAACATGTATATGGCGTACTACGTCAGTAAGCACAGGTGGTTATAAAATCACTCACTTTACACCCAATAGTGCGACAGTAGCAGTCGGTGCCGCACCCGCAGTAGTTGGTACTACAGGCGCAAGACTTGGGTATATTGGAAAGTCAGGACGCTTTGTATCTTATACAGAAGCACCTTAATTAGGTAAGAGGACACAATGGCAACAAATAATGAATTTAAATTCCACAGTGGTACTGTAGGAAAAAATAAAAGTATTCATGCAGGATTTGATTTAGAAACTCAAGAATGGGAAGCTAAACAAGACATTACAGAATATATTAATCATGCTAAACTCGAAAGAGATAAACAAGATTATTTCGGTAAACGTACAGATGGCTATCGAAAGATGGCAACTATACCAGATATTGTAGCAATTAAAATACTACAAGATCATAAACTAGATCTACATGATTCAGAGTTTATGAGTAACCCTAATAATTTAAAACGATTAAAAAAGATTCTTATGTCTGAATATTCTGATTTGCTAGTTAATACTTAATTAGGAGAACAAGATGGCATTGACTTATTCAGGACTTGTATCAAAAGTTCGAGATTGGGCTAATCGTGATGAGGAAGTCGTTAGCGACTCAGTCATTCAAGATTGCTTAAAGTATGCCGCTGATAAAGCGTATAGAACGCTTCGTGTACCTCCGTTAGAAAATGTAGCTGTTTATGACAGTACATTGCTTACAGCGGCTACTACAGCGGCAAATAATATAGCTCTAAGTATTACAGAGCTACAACTACCATATGACCTTATTGAGTTTATTCAGATAAAAGAAGTAGATTCAAGCGGTATTACTACTCGTGTATTTAATGAAAAAGTAGATATTAGAACATTCAATGATGTTCTTGCAGAAAAATACACAGGATACAATTATTGGGCTAGACAACAAAACGTTATACTTCTTTCTCCTGGCTTTGGTCAAGGTGGAATTGGGAATGCTGATAAAATTGAATTATATTATTATCGACGTTTACCTGCTCTTAATGCAGTATATTCAGTAACAGTACTTAACTATAACGCTGGATTTTTAACTACAACAGGTGCAGGTTCAGGAATTGCTAACTCTAAACAATTGTACTTTAATAGTAACACAGGGACAACAGCATACGCAACTCAATCGGAAGCACAAGCGGCAAGCGCAGGTGGAACTGTTACTAATGCATATTATATTGGTATATCAACACCTAATTGGTTGCGTGATGAAAATGAAAGAGTATTACTTATGGGTGCATTAGCGGAGCTATTTGCTTATGTACAAGAAGACGATCAAGCACAAAAATACTTAGATATATTCAGATCAGAAATTGCAGAGCTTAACGATGAAGATGCTAAACGTAATGCTTCAGGCGGTAACCTACAAGTGAACTTTAACGGGCGAGGGTTAATATAATGACTACACCAGCAAGACCTGGACAGTTTACAGGTGCAACAGACAATGCCGCTAGTGGTGGCTTATTTACAGATACGTTAGTTGATGGTATTCCTGATATTATTGGCGCAGATGTAGCTTCAGCACAAGCGTCTGCTACAGCGGCTAAAATATCAGAAACTAATGCAGCTGCAAGTGCAGAAGCCACAGCATCGGCTGAAACTGCAACAGCGGCAGATAGAATCGCTACTAATGCAGATGTAGTACTAACACACGCAGATGTGGTATTAACACACGCTGATGTAGTGCTTACAAATGCGGATGTTAATTCAATATCAGGAAGTGTTACCGCCGCCGCTGATAGTGCAGATAATGCAGCTGATTCAGCTGATGCCGCTTCTGGATCGGCTACCTCGGCAAGCGCTTCTTTAACAAACACTAATAGTGCAAGAGATACAGCAGTATCTGCCGCAACTACAGCAGGAAATGCGGCAACAGCTGCAGGACTTTCTGAAACTGCCGCAGAAACTGCAGAAGATAACGCGCAAGATTGGGCAGTAAAAGTAGATGGTATTGTGGACAGTGCTGATTACTCTTCTAAAGCGTGGTCTATCGGCGGAACAGGAGTAACTAACACTGCAAATAAAGGACCAGCAAAAGACTGGGCGATTAAAGCAGAAGACACTACTGTTGATGGAACAAACTTTTCTGCATTACACTACTCTGCAAAATCAGCGGCTAGTGCAACTACAGCTAGCACTGCTGTTACAACAACTAATAACAATAAAGCAGATGCACAAAAACTAGCTATTAACCCTGAAGATTCTCAATTTACATTATCAGATGGAAGCACAACAGGTTATTCAGCATTACACTATAATGCGAAAGCAGAAGATTTTAAAGATAGTGCAAGTGGATTTGCAACTACAGCAACAACACAAGCTACTAAGTCAGAAAACTATGCAGTAAAAGTAGATGGTGTAGTACCAAGCACTTCAGATTACTCATCTAAAGCATGGGCAACAGGTGGTACTGGTGTAGATCACGCTTCAGGTGCAGGTAATGCTAAAGATTGGGCAACTGAAACTACAACTACAGCTGATAACACTGAATATTCTTCTAAAGAGTATGCAATTGGTATTCAAGCAGGTAACACTTCTGGCTCAGCAAAACAGTGGGCCTTAGGTGGCGGTAATTTTGTTATGGCTACTCCTGTCACGGGATCTGGAGGAACTGCTAAATATTCAGCGGCTTATTGGGCAGATCGAGCGGCTAGTACTGTAGCTAATTTTGATGAGTTTTATTATGGTAGTTATGCTTCAGATACATTAGCTGAAAATGCCCATGAAGCGGCAGGTAAAACTGTAAATGTAGGTGATTTGTATTATAATACAGATGATAGTGCTATTAAGTACTGTGTAGCTGTACAAGTAGACCCTGCAACAGTAGGGACATGGCTACCTGTTCAAGCAACTGATACTACTAGCTTCGCTACAAAAGGATTTTCAATCGCAATGTCGATTGCATTATAGGAGACATAATATGACAACACAGCTCTTTAGACGCTATGTAGAACGCGCCATTGGAACCTCGATAACTGGCATTCCAGATGGAACTAACTTTGATTCGTATGATACTATCGTAGGAATTAATCTTGCCAATATTGTAGAACAACAAATAATGGTTGATGTTTATATTACAAACAGCGGTAACAACTATTACATTATTAAAAATGCGCCTATCCCAGCAGGAGGTTCACTTCAACTTCTCGATGGTGGTGCTAAGTTTGTAGTACAATCAGGTGATCAACTTAATATTATATCGGACACTGCAAGTTCACTTGATGTGATTGTATCTGCTGTTGATAACATTAGTGCTTAGAGGAGGGTGATATGGGTTACATTGGTAATCAAGCAAATACAAACTTTTCTTCTTTAGCTAAACAAATTATTACAGGTAATGGTGGTGCAAGTTATACACTTACTACACCAGTCGCTAACGCTAACGAGTTAGAAATATTTGTAAATAACGTAAGACAAGAGCCTGGAGTAGCGTATACCGTTATTGGAACTGCGCTTACTATGACAGGTAACGTAGCAAGCACAGATGACTTTTATGTAGTGTATCAAGGTAAAGCGGTACAGACTACAACTACGCCAGATGGCAGTGTAAGTACAGCTAAGATTGCAGACAATGCTGTGACATCAGCCAAGATTGCAAACGATGCTGTGACATCAGCCAAGATTGCAGATGATGCTGTCACATCAGCCAAGCTGGACGCAATTCTTTCAGCTTTAGTTTTACCAGCGGCGTATGGTGCTGGTTCTGGTGGAACAGAAGCTACATACACAGCTAACGGTAAGAATTATAAGTCGCACACCTTTCTAGCTAACGGAACATTCACTGTAACAACTGCTGGCTTCTTTGATATTATGATGGTTGCTGGTGGCGGTGCTGGCTCTGGATGGCATGGTGGCGGAGGTGGTGCAGGTAACGTAGTTATCATTAACGATACCATTACCGCTAGTGCTTACTCTTTAGTCGTTGGAAGTGGTGGCAATGGAATTGGCGCACAAAGAGGCGAAAATGGCTCAGATACAACTGGCTTTGGTGAATCTGCTTTCGGTGGAGGAGGCGGTGGAGCATACAATATTGTGGCTGGTGGCTCTGGTGGGTGTGGAGGCGCAGGTAGCGCACTGAGTAATGGAGCATACACACAAGGCGGCGCTGGTTGTTCTGGAAAGCTAGGCACAAAAGAAGGTTTCCGTTATGGAAATGCCGCTGGTAACGGATGGTATATTAATCATATGGGTGCTGGCGGTGGCGGTGCTGGCGAAAGAGGTGAAGAAGGTAATAATTCTGCTAAAGCTGGCAATGGTGGCGATGGTATTCCTAACGCATATCGCACAGGCAGTGACGTCTATTACGGCGGTGGTGGTGGAGGTGGCGCTTGGCTAAATGCTACATCTGCTATTGGATTAGGTGGTGCCGGTGGCGGCGGAAACGGCAACTACAATAACGCATCTACTATGACTGCTGGTGCCGCAAATACAGGCGGAGGCGGTGGAGGCTTCGGCGGAAACAACAGCCAAGCTGGTGCTTCTGGCGGGTCTGGAATAATCGTTATTAGGTATGAGGTGTAAGCATGGCATTAAGTAAAATAAGAAATAAGTCCATAAGAGATGATGCAGTTACTGCTAGTAAAATATCTGGTTCTATTCCTGCAACACGATTAACAGGCCCATTACCTGCGATAGATGGCTCTGCTTTAACAGGTATTGAGGCAGGGGGAAACCCGCCTACAATGCAAGTATTCACATCAAATGGTACTTGGACAAAACCTGCTGGCTGTAAAACTATTAAAGTTACAGTTGTAGGCGGCGGCGGCGGTAGCGGTGGCGCTCGTTCTGCTACCGGTGGTACTGCTTATAGTGGTGGTGGCGGTGCTGGTGGCCTAGCTATTGAATATATCGATGTTACTAATGTTGCATCTGTCTCAGTGACTAGAGGTAATGGTGGCGGCGGGGGCGGCAATTCTGGTGGTACTGGTGGTACTGGTGGAACATCTTCGTTTGGTAGTTATTGTTCAGCAAGTGGCGGCGGCGGCGGTCAAGGCAGAGCAGGTTCAAATGGTTATGCTTATGGTGGTACAGGTGGAAGTGGCTCTAGCAGTAATATTAACTGTAGAGGCGGTTCTTCTGGGTTTGATGGGCATGGCGGTGATAGCTTTTTCGGCGGTGGTCGTACTAGAAATAATGGTCAAAGTAATGGTGTTACTGGAGCTAAAGGCGGTGGTGCTGGCGGCGCTACGGCGTCCAATAGTGAACGAAGAAGTGGCGCATCAGGTGGTACCGGACTCGTTGTAGTAGAGGAGTTTTACTAAGATGAAAGCTTTAATTTTTGAAAATAAAGTAATTCAAATAGAGCAAGATGAAAACGTGTTTGAAGTACATCCTAGTATGCAATGGGTAGATTGTATTAATAGCGTTGAAGTTGATTTTGATTATGATGGAACATCTTTTTCTGCACCAGCAGGGTTATCTTCAGATGAGTTATTGATGGAACTTCGCACAGAACGTAACCGCTTGTTAGCTGAGACAGATTATTGGACGCTATCAGACACACCTGATGCTACAGACGCACAGTTAGCGTACCGAATTGAATTACGAAATATACCTTTGACCTACACATCACTCGATGATGTTGTATGGCCTGAAAAACCTTAAGGAGGAATAAATGCCCTATATAGGTAAAGCACCTCTTGCAGGTGACTTCAAAAAACTAGGCTCACTCACAGCCTCTGCAACAGCTACTTATGCACTCACTTATAATAGTGCGGAATTTAAGCCAGCCAATGCAGAGTCACTTATAGTATCCGTTAATGGTGTGACACAAGCACCTGTAGATGCTTATAGCGTGGGTGGTTCTAACATTATCTTTAGTGAGAATCTCTCAGCTTCAGATACAATAGACTACATTCTTGCACTCGGAGAAGTAGGTAATAGCACAGTACCAGCAAATAACTCTGTCACTACAGAAAAACTCAGTAGTACAATTAGTCGTGGTGGTGCAGCAAACATTCGAGTTAACCCTAACAGCCTTACAGTAGACACAACGATTGCCAGTGGTGAGAACGCTCTTGTAGCGGGACCATTCACACTAAGCGCAGAGTTGACTGTTAATGGCACTTTTACGGTGGCTTAAATGAGTAAATTATATGTAAATGAAATAGCACCTAAGACTGCTGGGACATATCCAGTTATCTCAGAGATGCCTTTACCAGTTTTCTGTGCGTCACATTCAGGTGCAATGTCGTTGAGCAATGTCGTTTTAACGAGTGCTAATGGATACGATACAGTTAGAGTAAATCAAGGCGAACACATGAACTTGTCTACCGGAGAATTTACTTGTCCTGTAGATGGTATTTATCGGGGTGCTGTCAGAATGACTGTTGGAAATAGTACAACAAATGTCGGGATACAAAAGAACGGTTCTACTTTGGTTGAAGCATATTCTGATGGAGTTGGAAGTAACTACTCAGTTAGCGGTGAA
>ENA-ORDA01002434-ORDA01002434.1-marine-metagenome-genome-assembly--contig:-NODE-2434-length-14120-cov-2.727409_pt1 | contig 14120 bp, 10 predicted proteins | sample MGYA00237778_ERZ508506 | MGnify/ENA primary metagenome ERZ508506 (study PRJEB26177, sample SAMN06267891) | marine metagenome | isolation source: Monterey Bay, California, USA | place: Pacific...
AAAATAAATTACTAAACTTATAAGCAGTGGTCGTTCTTAAATTAATAAATAAATTATAAGAATTTGCAGTATCAGGGGCCGCAAAATCGTAGCTAATAACGTCCAGTTTATTCCAACCATTTGAAATGGACGTATAGCGGTCAAACACTTTGTTTTGCTGACATGAGAGTGCTACAAAAACAAAAAGAAAGATCCATAATACTGATTTACTTTGCATTGTTGTTTTGGGGTCTAGGTTTTTTGTTGTTTCTATTGTTTCTGTTGTTCTTTTTACGTCTGTTATTGTTTTTACGTCTTTGGTTTTTAGGGGCATCAAAACGTGTTAAACTATCTTGACCCACAACGTTTTCAAAATCAACTTTAGTATCTTCAACTAAATCAATTGCATATTCTTCTAAACTCGCAACTTTTTCATTTTTAGCGTTGATCGCAATAATTTTATTGGCTTGAGTTGTGGTTAATTTGTGCCAATTCATCCATTCGCCCTCGTAGGCATACCACATATGTCCTTTAAAAATATCTGTCTTTTGACAAACAGCAGTCCCTTTTGCAGTTCTTAATTTGACTTCTGTTTTTGGAAATGCTTTTAAAGCATCTAAATACGCGTCTAATTCATAGTTTAAACAGCACTTTAATTTTCCACACTGCCCTGCTAATTTTAACGGGTTTAAAGAGAGTTGTTGGTAGCGCGCCGCTGAGGTGTTTACAGATCTGAAATCAGTCAACCAGGTAGAACAACAGAGTTCACGACCACAAGATCCAATCCCTCCAAGTCGTGCTGCTTCTTGTCGTAAGCCTACTTGTTTCATCTCAATTCGAGTTCTGAATTCTCTAGCAAACAACTTGATGAGCTCTCTAAAATCAACACGCTCATCGGCTGTATAATAAAAAGTTGCCTTGCTGGCATCGCCTTGAAATTCAATATCAGAGATTTTCATTTTTAGCTTTAAGTCAATCGCAAATTGTCTTGCTTTGACTTTCATGACCTCTTCTTTATCTCTGGCTTCAACCCAGATGTCTATATCTCTTTGAGAGGCTTTGCGGTAAATTTTAAAAACTTCTTCGGGAGTCTCAGAAATTTTCTTTCGTTTCATTTGAACCTTTACCAATTCTCCTGAAAGGGTAACCATGCCTATATCGTGTCCAGAGGCAGCTTGCGTTGCCACTACATCTCCGATACTTAAAGTTAAATTTTCAGTGTTTTTGTAATATACTTTCCGTCCATTTTTAAAACGAACTTCAATCCAATTAAAAGGGGTTGCTCCGTTAGGGAGCGTCATGTTCGAAAGCCAATCAAAAACGGTTAGCTTATTGCAGCTATCTGTTCCGCATGTTCCATTGTTTTTACAGCCTTTTGGCTGACCGTCTTTCCCTGTTGAACAGTTCGTACATCCCATAATTTATATATATTGAATTTGTCAATGCTAATAACATTACAAATGCGAATTAATTTTATAATCTAAAACGTAAATATAAGATTATTTAAGGACTTAAAAAATGTGTCAAATATGATTATAAGGGTATAACTTAGTGTTTCTTGACCGACTGTAAAGTCCTTAAATTTCCGGTTGTGAATCGTGAATATTTCTCAGATTTTTGCTGTAGTGCAAATGTCCCGCTCGTCCTTTTTTAAAAATATCGTTACTGTTCCCTTGACCCTTGCGGAGTGATTTTTGTGTTTGCGCTGGTAACTGATTCACCTCCATACAGGTTGAGGAACAACAGTTTTTCATGCTTTTTTTGCAAGAATCACATTGAATAAAAAGTAAGTGGCAAGCGTCATTAGCGCAATTGACATGAATATCTGCTGGTTGACCACATTGGTGACAACTAGCAATAACATCTTCTGAAATCTCCTCAGAAACATAAAGCTCCATTCTGTGTCCCATATTAAATACTTTGTACATCTCCTTCCAATCTGTCCCTGATTCTTCTTGAATCAGTTTAAATAAAGGAGGCAAGTCAAACATATTATCCTTTATTACATGAACATCATTTACAAAATGCAATACTTTAGTTTGAGCACCACCACTGCAATGTACCATTCCATTAATCTGACCCCTATATTTATCTAAAATTGTTTTAATAATTGGCGCATAAGTTCTAGTTGGAGAAAGCACTAATTTACCCGCATCAAGATCAGAACCTTCAACTGAATCGGTTAGTTTTTTAGATCCAGAATACACCAAATCCAAAGGTACAGAAGGATCAAAACTCTCCGGGTATTTCTCTGCCAAAACTTTTGAAAAGATATCATGACGAGCAGAAGTTAATCCATTACTTCCAATACCACCATTATATTCGGTTTCATAAGTTGCCATACCTGAAGATGATAAACCAACAATAACATTACCTCGTTTGATATTAGCATTATCAATAACATCAGTTCTTTTCATGCGAGCAACTACTGTAGAATCTACAATAATTGTACGCACTAAATCCCCAACATCAGCAGTTTCACCTCCAGTAGAAATGATATTTACACCAAACTTTTTATATTCCTCTAAAAGCTCTTCAGTACCATTAATAATCTGAGAAAGCACAGCACCATTAATCAGAGATTTATTTCTTCCAATAGTTGATGAAAGCATGATATTATCAGTTGAACCGACACACAACAAATCATCAATATTCATAATCAGTGCATCCTGAGCAATTCCCTTCCACACTGAAATATCACCAGTTTCTTTCCAATACATATATGCTAATGATGATTTTGTCCCAGCACCATCAGCATGCATTATTAAACAATAATCATCATCACCACTTAAATAGTCAGGGACAATCTTGCAAAATGCAGATGGAAAAAGTCCTTTATCTACATTTTTGATTGCATTATGCACATCCTCTTTATCAGCCGAAACTCCTCTTTGATTGTATCTATCTGTTACCATAATTGTAAAAAAAAGCATCCTATAAATAGGACGCTTTTCTAATATCTTTATGTTATTTACTTATTATCATTGGAAGGAACATAATCTTCTCTCAATACTTTAAAAGATGTCCTTCTATTATATTGATGTGCTTTTTCTCTATTATTCTTAAATCTAATCTTTTTAATGTATGATTCAGTAAGCACATCACCAACCTTAAATTTCCCATCTTTTGCCTCAATTACAAAGGGTTCACCATTAGTGATTATGAAATCTACCCTAGCTATTCCATCAAGATTAAGGAGCTTATATATTTCAATTGTTCTTTCAGATACTTTTCTGGCAATGTCTTCGCTTATTCTTGCAGGTGTAATTTCTTTAGATTTACCTTCGTACTTAGCTTCAAAATCAAAGAAATCGTTTTCACTAACTATTTCAGTAATGGGTAAGGTTTGAACAACTCCGTTCAAATTATGCACACCACATGTTACTTCAGTGCCAGATAAAAAAGATTCAACAAGAACATTATCGTCATGAGAAAAGGCTTTTTCTATGGCAGGAAGTAGCTCATCAACGTTTGAAACTTTACTAATTCCAAAACTACTGCCATTAGAATTTGGCTTAACGAAACAGGGCAGTCCCAATGTATTAATCAGAAAATCTTTTTGAATATCATCATTTTTCTTTAGAATCACTGACTTAGCACATGGGATGTCATTATTTCTTAAAAAATCATTGCATTTACCTTTGTCAAAGCTCAACTCAGATGCTTTTGCACTAGACGATGTGTAAGGGATGTTCAATGCGTCTAAATAGGTTTGAAGGATGCCATTTTCTCCGGGGGCACCATGTACAGCTATAAAAACACCATCGAAAACAATTTTTTGACCATTTAAATCAACTGAAAAATCGGAGCGATTAAGTGTATAGGATGTATAGCCATCAACCATTTTCCACTCATTTTCATCAATAACAATAGCGTATGGTTTGTATAAAGACTTATCTAGAAAATTCATAACCACTTCACCACTTTTCATGGATATAATTTTCTCAGCAGAATAACCGCCCATAACTACAGCAATAGCTTTCATAATTTCAAAAATAAACTAAAAGTAAATATAGATGGCACACCTTTCATAATTATTATATTTGTTTTTCGTTATCACTACTAATTATGGAAAACAATAATCCGACTTGGCTCAAGTTTTTATTGACTAAAATTTTTTACAAAAACTTTTTTTATTCAATTGGTTTTGTAGTGGTTCTCATTTTATCAGTTTTGATTTTTCTAAGGTTTTATACCCGTCACGATAAGCTCATTGAATTACCAGATTTATACAGTATGGATATTTATGAGGCTGATAGTGTTTTAAAATCATATTCATTGAACTATGTTGTAATGGACTCTGTTTTCAATCTAGAAATGCCTCCGCTTAGCGTAATTGACCAAAACCCTAAAGCGGGTTCTTTTGTCAAGGAAAATAGAAGAATATATTTGACTATAATATCCAAGAAAAAGAAAGAAGTTCAGTTGCCTAATCTAGTAGACTTAACTCTCAGGAGAGCAATTTCTAAGCTAAAATCCATAGGACTATCCGCTGGAAATTTATCATTTGTACCAGATATGGCAAAAAATGTTGTTCTTGAGCAGTCGGTCAATGGTATAGAAGTTGAATCGGGAACATTTCTAATAGTTGGCTCAAAGGTGGACTTAGTGATTGGTAACGGATTAAGTGACGTAATGGTTGATTTACCAAATCTGAACGGACTTACTAAAGAAGATGCAGAAATTCTGTTACAAATGAATTCCATAAATCTAGGTCTCGTCTTATACAATGATAATGTTACGGATAGTAGTACTGCAGTAATTTACCGTCAACGTCCAACCGCTTCAGAAAATAAAATGATTAACCTAGGCAGAAATGTTGATATTTATCTAAAATCACCAGATGCGAATGATGAAGAGTAGTTTCTTACTTTTAATTTCAATGATTTTATCGACTTTTCTCTTTTCCCAAGAGCGAGTTAGTCCTTTGAAATTCAATTCTCAATTGTCTGATGTATCAAAAAAATCTACTAATTCAGTTCAATCTAACCCTGTGCTTCCTTTTTTCGATGATTTTTCCAATTATAAAGGTTATCCAAAAGCTGAACTATGGCAAGATAAGGATGTGTTTGTTAATAACACTTACCCAATTAACCCTATAAACATTGGAGTAGCTACATTTGACGGTTTGGATTCCCTTGGTAACCCTAGAAATAGTGTTTCAGAAACTGCTCATGGTGATGCTGATTATTTAACATCAAAGCCAATTGATATTTCGTCTTTCAGTAGTGTTTACTTTTCGTTTTTACTTCAGTCGACTGGATACGGTAACGAACCAGAAAATAATGATGAATTGTCTGTTCAGTTTTTAGATACTGCATTGGTGTGGCAAACTATTTGGGATACCGTAGGTTTCTCTGTTTCAGATTTTACTAAAATCAATTACACCATAAATGATTTGGCTTTTTTACATTCTGATTTTCAGTTTAGGTTTCATAATATGGCAACTCTTTCGGGAAACTTTGACCATTGGCATATCGATAATGTCTTACTTACTGATGATATTAGCTTATTGAATGATGTTGAAGATGTAGCCTTCATTTATGAGACTTCTCAAATGATTAATTTCTATTACACTATTCCTTGGTCGCATTTTGATAAAAATAGAGCAGCATATATGTCCTCTAATATGGATACTTGGATAAGAAATAATTATAGCACTCCTCAAAGTGTTGATTACCGATACGATATATATGATAATAATGATGATCAGGTCTTTCATTACCCTTCAACAGGTCCAACAAGAAATGATGAGATTCCAGCACTTGATGTGAATTTTTCTTATTCCGACGATTCACCAACAGCTGTAACAGTAGTAACTAGTGCATTTCCACCGTCAATTGAAGAGCTACAAAGTAATTCATATACAATCATTCAATCCATAGCTACTGACGATAACAGTCTATTTCAAGAAAACGATACGCTAAGATTTAATCAAGTTTTTGATAATTACTATGCTTTGGATGATGGTACTGCTGAAGCATCCTATGGAATAAATGCTGAACAGGGAAAGGTAGCCATGCTTTTCAATATTGCCGAACAAGATACCTTGAAAGCTGTTCAGTTACATTTTGAAAAGAACTTCGAAGATTCATATGGCATAGCATTTCGAATTAAATTGTGGGGTAGTGAATCAGGTGAGCCATCCAATGAATTGTATGAGAGTCAAATCTTTTATCCAGAATACACTGATACTAAAAATGGTTATTACGAGTATGTGTTAGAGAACCCTATTGTTGTTTCGGGGTCTGTTTTTGTGGGTTGGGAACAGTATTCTGAAAATATTGTCAATATAGGACTCGATAGAAATAGAGTGAATAATGATAGAATGTATTACAATTTAGGAGGAAGTTGGCAACAGTCCAATTGTGCTGATTGTGATGGTACTTGGATGATTCGCCCAGTATTTGGAAAATTATCAACTCCATCTAATAGTACTGAGTTCGAATTGTTGTCACTTTCTATTTTTCCAAACCCTACCAGTAGTGTTGTATACATTAATTATGACGAATCGTTTAGAGTAGATATGTACAGTCTAAGTGGTCAACAATTATTAAGTACTGATTTTAACACATCACACAGAATTGATGTGTCAGATATTTCTAATGGTATTTATATTTTAAAGATAACCGCAGCTAATAGCTCACAAATTGAAAAACTAATTATTCAATGATTGAAGAAGAATCAAATGAGTTGTATGAGCACCATAGGTTAGAGGCTGATAAAGGCCAAGAGCCTCTTAGAGTCGACAAATTTCTGCTTAATCGATTAGAAGGTACTTCAAGAAATAAAATTCAACAAGCTGCTGCAGATGGTTTTATTAGAGTAAATGATAAAGCTGTAAAATCAAATTATAAGGTTAAGCCATTTGATATAGTAACCGTTATGTTTACTAATCCACCAAGAGAAATTGAACTTATCCCACAGGATATTCCATTAAATATTGTGTATGAGGATGATGATGTAGTTGTAATTAATAAAGAGGCAGGAATGGTTGTTCATCCAGGCTATGGTAATTATGATGGTACATTAGTAAATGCTCTATCCTTTCATTTTAAGAATTTACCATCAAATAATGGTGACTCTACTCGACCAGGCTTAGTTCATCGAATTGATAAAAACACAACCGGTTTAATGGTAATTGCAAAGAATGAGAATGCTATGAATTCTCTTTCCGCACAGTTTTTCGAAAGAACTATTGACAGAAGATACAATGCCTTAGTATGGGGTGATTTTGAAGATGAGGAAGGGAGTATAGAGGGAAACATTGGTAGAAGTCTTAAAAACCGAAAGGTGATGACTGTTTTTCCAGAAGGTGATTTCGGTAAAGTTGCCAAAACGCATTATAAAGTTCTTGAAAAGTTTGGTTATGTTTCATTAGTTGAATGCAAACTAGAGACTGGAAGAACTCATCAGATTAGAGTTCATTTTCAACACCTAAAACACCCTTTGTTTAATGATTTTGAATATGGAGGAGATAAGATACTAAAGGGCACTACCTTTTCCAAATACAAGCAATTTGTAGAGAATTGTTTTAAGATGATTCCTAGACAGTCATTACATGCTAAAAGCTTAGGATTCACTCACCCAAAAACTAACAAATGGATGTCCTTTGAATCAGAACTTCCTGCGGATATGCAAAGTGTTATTAAAAAATGGCGAAATTATGCCAAGCACAAAGTTTAATAGCTTTTTTCATCAGAAGACTTAAATTCAACGTCTTTATAGTCTTTTACAACATTGTAAAGCGTATCTCTTTCAATAGGATGTCTTTTCACATTTTTTATCAGCTCAACTAACTGTTGAGTAGAAAGAGTAGGCGTTTGCTCTTCAGCACCAGCCATAGAGTATATTTTCGTAGTATCGTCAATTGTACCATCAATATCATTCACGCCGTAGGAAAGCGATAACTGTGCTGTATTTCTACCAATCATTGGCCAATAGGCTTTGATGTGTGAAAAGTTATCCATGAATATTCTTGAAATAGCATATACTTTTAAATCATTAATTACACTAACTTCAGGAATATGAGACATTTGATTCTCACCATTTCTAAATTTTAAGGGTATAAACGTATTGAAGCCAGCAGTCTTATCTTGTAAATTACGTAATCGATTCATATGATCCACAAGATGTTTAGGCTCTTCAATATGACCATAAAGCATTGTAGCGTTAGATGGCATTCCTAATTTATGAGCCGTTTCGTGAATGTCTAACCATTGGTCAGAAGTACATTTGTCTTTACAAATTTGTTCACGAATAGATTCATCAAATATTTCAGCACCACCTCCAGGAAGTGAATCTTGTCCGTGTTCTTTCAAAATATTTAAGCCTTCTTCATAACTCACTTTGGCTTTTCTGCACATGTAATCAAGCTCAACAGCAGTAAAGGCTTTAACGTGAATGTCAGGTCTAATTTCTTTTATTTTTTTGATGAGGCTAGCGAAATAGTTTAGTCCCATTTTAGGATGAACACCTCCCACAATATGAACTTCAGTAATAGGCTGGTCTTTATATTCTCTCATTTTATCGAGGATTTCCTCCTCTGAAAGTTCCCAGCCTTCTGTTTTATGCTTTAATAATTTAGAGTATGAACAAAACTTGCAGTCGAACACACAAATATTTGTAGGTTCGATATGTATATTTCTGTTGAAATAGGTGAAATCTTGATGTTTAGATTCTCTAATATAATTTGCGAGTACACCTAAAAAAGGTAAATCGGCATCAAATAAACGAACACCATCTTCAATAGTAATACGTTCATTGTTGGCAACCTTCTGAGCGATACTTTTTAAATCCTCCGGTGTAGATTTGCTGTTTAGTATAGTAAATAAGGAGTTTGTCATTTATCTATTTAAAATCAATCTTTCGCTAGTGAATGAATTTTCATTTCTGACTTCAATAAAGTAAACACCATTACTAAATTCAGATAGGTCAATCTTTAATGTTTCTAACAAAGTGTTAGAGTAAATTTCTTTACCTAATAGAGTTATTACTCTTACTTCAGCATCACCAGATATATCTTGGCTTAGATATACAATACCAGATGATGGATTAGGGAAGATATTAACGGACAATTGATTTTCTTCAATTCCTATAGTTCCCCCTAATGGGTCAACCTTAATATATGCAGATTTAATTTCATAACTTGAATTGTCATTCTCACCATTAACATCCAGTCTTACGGTGTAGTTGCCATCGTTAGAATAAACTACTACAGGAGCTGGATCTGTTGAGTTTGAAGGAGTTACTCCATTGCCATAAAACGTCCAATTATATGTTTCAGGATTACCTGTTCCGGTATAAAAGAATTGAGTAGGTGAACCAGTTTTAACATGTGTATAGGCTGCATTAAAGTTGGCTACCATTGGCGATCCACAAAGCTTTCCATTAATTGAAATCACGCCTGAGTTCGTTGGGTCTAACCAAGGCTTAAGCCTACGGTCATTAGTGCTTCCATTTTGATCCCAACTTTCAGAGAGTTTACCATAATTATCAGGTGCATTCAAATACTGTGAAGGTGTGCACGCAGAGCTACCAGTTGATAGATCACCTATAATTTGCTTATCCATATTCAACAATGGGCTTCCAGAGGAGCCCCCTTCCGTAACTCCGTGTCCACTTTCCGTCTCAACCCACCTTACTCTCCAGTCTCTACCACCATTAACAGAAGTCGCAGATTGTGTATATGTAGATAATTTTTTGATATCTCCTGCAGGGTGGTGAATACCAACTCCTTCGGGTGAAGCTGTGTTGCTTCTGTTCCAACCTGCGACATACAAACCATAGTCAAAAGGTAGGCTATTATTAAGTTCTACTAGATAAAAATCAGAGGTGCCATTCCAGTTTCCGTTATTACTACTTTTTGAAACAAATGAGCATCCATTCATTGTATTTGAACTTGGGTTAGTATTGGGATTTTCACATTCATCGGCTTCATAGTTAAAATAAAACACCCATTGATTCATGTCATTATCAGTGGCATAGTTGTTATTGTCGTCATCGTAGGCACAATGTTCAGCTGTTAATACATATGGGGTGCAGTCTTCAGCAGTATTGTTTATTAAGGAGCCACTGCACCAGTAAGAACTATTACCAATTCTTATACTTAATCTACATACAGCTGTTTTTACATCTTGCCAGTCATCGCCTTCCGGACAGTTTACATTATTTTGACAGTCACCAGAGTCACCAAAGCTTTTTAATTCACTTGCGGTTTTTATTGAGCGATAAGCGTAAGATATTTTATTAATATGTAAAATAGGATTTCCAGAACCTTGTTGAACATACTCAATGCAAAGTTTGTCTCCTTCGATAATTTCATGAGCAAACACACCACTTTCATGGTTATTTCTGCTCGTGTAAGCTCCTAAGACTTTTGATTTATCTTCATTATAAATGTACAATTCACCGTTTGAAGGAATCCAAAAGGCATCGAAATACAAAGAAAGAGCTTTAGCATTTTCTGATTCAATATTTAGCCTCCATACACGTACACCATTATCTAATTCTTCCCACAAGCCTTCAGTGCTAGGGTCGATATCACAATCAATTAATTTAGCATAACGGTATGGTTTTCCTTTCATAGATGCATCTTGGTCTTCATTTTCAATTAGCATCATATCAGGAGATGCTATTTCTAGAGTTGGTACATCTCTTGATAGTGTTTGTGTTGAGCTAATTGGTATTTTATTGATGCTAATCTGAGCAATTGACAAAACAGAGATTAGTGATAGAGAGAATAAAATAAAGGCTTTTTTCATCTTTTGATTATCTTAAAGGATTGCGTTTGTTCGTTAGTTATTAGTTGTAAAAGGTAAGCTCCTGAGCCGAGCACGTACAAATTTACAAGTTCTTTATTGCTATGACAATTTTTTTGGAGTACATTTTTGCCATATATGTCATAAATTCTTACTTCTTCAATGATTGTTTTGGACTCAATAGTAATATAATCATTTGTAGGGTTGGGGTAAACTTTTACAAAATTACTTTTCATAACTTCATCAATACCAATTGTGTTACATAAGTCAATCTGTAGTTCAGAGCCAAAATCACCACTAAAGTTTTGACCATTGACAGCAACAAATCCATTTCCAAAGTCGCAACACATTCCATCATCATAGATGTCATATATTACTAGAGTGTAGCAACTATCTAAATCTTGGCAGTAGTTAAACGTATTAACTTCATTACTTGCCAATTCATTTCCAGATGCTACAGTATCGTTTTGACTGTTTAAAATTGCCCAATAATTTTCTTCAGCATAATTATCAGTTTGAATGATAAAATCAATATTTGTGCCTTGAGTTATTGTGAAAGCAATATAGCTAGTGTCATTTAAAGGGTTGATATCTCTAAAGTCGTTAGGCGAGGAGCTGTAAACTTTTAAAAGATGTTCTCCAGTAGTGAAGATGTGATTTCCTAAGTTTATTTCTAAAGAAGTATTTGGGTTTATATTTCCTGTCCATTCAAATTCAACGGGATTTTCATCGTCAAGCTGATAAAAAATACTCGCTTTACTTATCACGTTTTCAGAATAGTTATACAGAGTTGTAATGAGTTCTATATTTTCACCACAATACACTTCGTTTTCCGAAGGCTGAACATTACTGCTTATACCAACATCTTCAAAAGGAAATTGGCAGAAGTCTGTATTGCCGATTCCAAGTCTTTCAGTATTTAGTGTAGCGTGCATTCTCTCTTTCTGCCCATTTGTAAACAGGTTCATACAAGCATCATTAGTATAGTCCATGTAATTCTGAAACATATCTCCGTTATTGTCGCAAGTAGGACTAGGATGAGTGGGGCATCCGTAATTTTCAGTTTCTTGGCTAGGCGTGTCATCCACTTCATCAGTGCTACAATTTCCGCCGCCCCATATGTGATAGAGGTCAAGCCAATGTCCTAGCTCGTGTGTTGCAGTTCTCCCCTTGTTAAATGGTGGAGCTACGTCTATTGTCCCAAAGTTTGAGAAATCAACAACTACAGCATCTCTATTTGGGTTGCCTCCAGGGAATGAAGAAAAACCTAAAGCATTGGTTAAATCACAAACGTAAATATTGAGGTAGTCCGAACTATTCCAAATTGTTTTACCACCTAAGGAATCTTGAAAAATTCGATTATCATATAAAGAAAAAGAACTTACGCTTGTTTGGGTGTAGGTGATACCAGAAGTTGTATCGTTGTTTTCAGTGCGTTGAGCTAAACAAAAGCTAATGTTACAATCTGCAGCAACATCTTGAAATTGAGCAGGAGTAAGGTTAGCATCTGGATTTGTACGATTGAAATCTTGGTTTAACACCTCAAGCTGACTCATTACTTGTTCAACAGAAACGTATTCACTTTCATTTTTATAAATAATGTGAAAGACTACAGGTATAGTATACGAATCTGGTGTTGAGCTATTTTTTTTCCATTCTCTAACAGTCTTACTGATGCTATTTCTTTCAAGTAATAAAGCGTTATTTTCTTTATTTTCATAATCGAAACGCTCCATAGTACCGCATCTTAACTCTTGAGCCTTAGTAGGTGTAGAAATACCTAATATGAAGATGCTAATTAAGGTTAATACAATATGTTTCAGTTTGTTATACATTAAAATTTAATAGAATTTATTGCTAAGGTCGGAATTCAGGGTTATTAATAAAAGTACTATCGGTTAATGTTTTTAAGAAATTTATGAGGTCAGTTTTATCTTGTTGAGTCAATCCTAGTCCAATATCAACCTTTTTCATCAGTGGGTCAATAGTAGAAGAATTATGCCCTCCGAAATTATAATGTTCAATAACTTCTTCTAGGGTTGCAAATCTTCCGTCGTGCATATAAGGTGCTGTTAATTCTACATTACGAAGTGTTGGACTTTTGAATTTGCCTTTATCATTAGGGTCATTAGTGACATTAAATCGTCCATTATCCATACTGCCTTCTGGGTCTAGACCATTATTATGAAATAGATTGCTCGTAAACAGTGGATAGGAATGGCAATGGAAACAATCGCCTTTTTCTGTATTAAAAATTTCTTTCCCTCTTAGTTCGGAGGGCGTTAGACTAGCTTCATAATCTAAAAATTTATCGAATTTAGATTCTGATGATATTATAATTCTTTCAAATTGAGCAATGGCTTTAACAACATGAGATGAATCAATAATGTCAGTATTAAAAGCTTGCTTGAATAAACCTTTGTATTCTGAATTATCCATCAGTTCTTGAGCTACTTGTTCCCAAGAAGGGGAATGAAGTTCAATAAAGCTTGTAACTGGACCAAGTGCTTGTTCTTCCAATGAAATGGTTCTTCCATCCCAAAAGTTGGTGGTATTCCATGCCGCATTAATAATTGCAGATGCATTTTTTGTGCCAAGAACTCCTTCAATTCCAATACTAACTCTTGCGGGATCACTAAAGCCTTTTGATTGAAAATGACAATCAGCACAAGATAAAGTGTTATTGCCTGAAAGGATTGGGTCATAAAAAAGTTTTTTTCCTAAGGCAATACCTTCTTCAGTGGGAGGGTTGTCAGCTGGTAAATTTGGAGTTGGAAATCGATTAGGTACATCAAAAGCCACGAAAGTTGGATTATAATCGATAGCCTCTACAACAGGAATATCCCTCTCACATGAAAGAAGTACAAAACTGCATAGAAGCATTACTAATTTATTCCAATTCGATAGCATTCGAGAAGTTTGTGATTAATTGATTGGCTAAAGGGCTTGACGTACGTTCATGTGCTAACTCTTGGGATAGGTCAACATCAGTGAATAACTTAGAAAGATCAATATTAAATTGTAGAGTAGCAGTATTGTTCTCATCAAGTGATATGCTTTTTGGAAAATCCAATGCTCTGAATAAATCCTCGTGAGCTAAATGGTAAGTCAGCGGATAAAAACTAGACGTTTGTGAAGTGTCCATTTTTCCTTCTATCTTAACAAAAATATAAGAGGAAGCTAACATAGGCCAGTACGTATTCTGATTAAGTCCTAAAGGGTGATCGGTGGGGTAGTCAGAAGGTTCAGTGTTATTGAGCTCAGGGGTTAAACCCAGTCCAAAGGATACACTTTCATAGTTGCCGTTTGGAGCTGTAACTTCCAGATTCATAGTGTTTGGCTCATCCAAACGAAAGAGGTGAACATCCTTAACATTTTTAC
>ENA-ORDA01002435-ORDA01002435.1-marine-metagenome-genome-assembly--contig:-NODE-2435-length-14112-cov-6.550053_pt1 | contig 14112 bp, 16 predicted proteins | sample MGYA00237778_ERZ508506 | MGnify/ENA primary metagenome ERZ508506 (study PRJEB26177, sample SAMN06267891) | marine metagenome | isolation source: Monterey Bay, California, USA | place: Pacific...
CCAGGAAGCAAAGACGCTAAACGTCGTAAATCTTTCTGCGCTAGATCAAAAGGTTGGACCGGTGAAAGAGGTAAAGCCGCTAGAAGAAGATGGAAATGCTAAACAAACATAACTAAAATGAAAAAGGGACATTACGGTGATTACACCGGAAACGCAAGACACTCAAGAAAAGAAGAAATGATTCACGATCGTGAATTAATATATGATGCTAAAAAACAATTACATCATGCAGACCAGGATTACAAAAGTGATTCACCAGCCCATAGAGCTTTGGTAGGAAATCAAGATAAACTTCCAGGTCATTTAAAAAAAGCTATATCTGACGCGCCAGCACGAATGAATGCTGATTTAAAATATGATCCAGTAAACGATAGAGCAGATTCTCCAATGTCTATGTATGGTAAAAAAGAAGGTTCACCAGCAAAAAACTCAGGATTAGGACCTAAAACTGCTGATACTCCAATGTTTAATTTAAATAAAGGATACACTCCGTTAAAAAACACAGGTATCGAAAGGGTATTTGGTGTAGACACTTCTATGAAAGGTATGGTTAAAGCGGCAATGCCAACTTCTAAGGCAACTTTAGGTTCTCCAGATACTAGTTATTCAGACAAAGGAGGTATAAATAGGTTTAGTGTAGGTAATTCAATAACTGAACCGAATAAGTCAACCTCAACAAACTCAACAGACCCAACCGCAAAGCTTGGCCCCGGTGAATCAACTAAAGAAGCTAGTCGTAATCTTTCTCGTAAAAGAGGTAAACAAGCTAGAACCGAAGCTAAACTAGCAAGAGCCGAGGCGGGAAGTAAAAAAGCTGGACGAATTAAAGGCAAACTAGCTAAAACAAACAGTCAAATTGGACATTTAGAATCCAAAATTAAAAACGCTAAAACCCCAAAAGGCTCAGGTGGATCAGGCGGTTCAGGCACAACTAGATCATCAGGATCAAGGGTTACTAATAACATCTATGTTAACAGTGCGGCGAAGATGAATGGTAGTCCACTTGATAACGTTGCTTGTAAGTATACTAAAAGAAAATAAATGAAATCACAAGGATTAGGAGACAGCATAGAAAAATTCACTAAAGCTACAGGTATTAAAACCTTTGTAGATAAAGTGTCTGATGGTCTCAATATACCTTGTGGATGCCAGCAAAGAAAAGAAACTTTAAATAAGGTTTTTCCTTACAAAAAATAATATATGGGCTTTATAATGAAAGGCGCTCCTTACTTTAACGATAACACTCCAATATACAGTATAGATATGGAAGATGGTGTTTTGGGTAAAGCTAATAATAATGGTACTATAGTTATTAATAAAGACATTAAAGACCCTAAGCAAATTGATGATGTTGTAGATCATGAAAAGGTTCATATAGATCAAATGAAAAGAGGTGATCTTGATTATGACGACAATAACGTTTATTGGAAAGGTAAAAAATACTCAAGAGCTTCAATGAAAGAAGGTGCTAAAAACCTTCCTTGGGAAAAAGAAGCATACACTAAAACTAAAAAATAATATTATGAGTTGGATGACTAAGCACGCTAAGAACTTACTTAGCACGATGCCTGTAGATGACAAAGCCAGTGCTTTAAATAATAACGGTAGAAAAAAAGCAGTAACGCTTGCTGAGCAAAATTTTAGAAGCGAAAGACGAATGTCTGGTTTTGGAGAAGACACTTCTTCTAACGACGCAAGATTTAAATCTGGTACAATACAACCGAAACCAAAAGCAGATCCTAAAATAAAAAAATAATGTGGAAAGTACTACTAGGTCTTTTAAAAGGAGGAGAAGGTAGGAAGTCTGTAGCTGGAGGTTTAGCTTGGGAAATAAGAGAAGCAATTAAAGGGAAAGAATTAGATCCTGAAAAATTAATAGAACTTCAAACCAAGATAAATCTAGCTGAAGCTTCACATCGCACATTATTTGTTGCCGGTTGGAGACCTTTTATAGGTTGGATATGTGGCTTTGCGTTGGCTTACAATTTTGTTATACGTGATTTATTTATATGGATAACAAAAACAACAGACGCACCACCACCATTACAAATGGAACACTTAATGACAGTACTGCTAGGAATGCTCGGGCTTGGCGGACTAAGAACATACGAGAAAATAAAAGATAAAGTAAAATAATTAAATTAAATTAAATGAAAAAAGTAGAAAGTAAAGAAGTAAGTAAAATTACAGACGAGCAATTAGAAGTAATTACAAAGCACCAAAAAGATTTAAACAAGTCTCTAACTAACATTGGTTTTTTAGAAACTCAAAAACATAGCTTACTACACGAGTATGCTGGTATTGTTGACGATATTGAAAAGTATAAAAAAGAACTTGAAGATGTTTACGGTGCCATTAACATTAATATAGAAGACGGTAGTTATACTGTTATTGAAAAAGAGAAATAGTGGATCACATCATAAGAAAAATCAGCATAGGTTCTGATTATAAAAATGATGCAATGCACTACGCCGTTGGACAGTCCGTATACGGAGGTCATACAATATGTGATATAATATTCGATTCTAAAGAGCAATCTTACAATATTCATATTAAAAAAAGCAACGAGATACTACCATGGAAAAAGTTTAATAAGAACATGGCTATATCTGTTGAATATGATTTAGAGTATTAATGAATAGTATTTATCAATTTATAATAAAACCTATAGGCGAAAGATACAATAACGAGTTAAAAGTTGGTAATAAAACACTAACTATTAACTCAAGTATCTCTAGTCATAAGTTTGTTAATAGACAAGCGGAAATAGTATCTGTTCCTTTGGCTTTTAAAACAAACTTAAAAAAAGGCGACAAAGTTATAGTGCATCATAATATATTTAGAAGGTATTATAACCAAAAAGGAAAATCTGTTAACAGCAGTAAGTACTTTAAAGATGATCTTTATTTCGCATCAGAAGATCAGATATACATGAAAAAAACTACAGACTCTTGGCAGACACTTAGAGACTATTGCTTTATAAAGCCAATAATAAATAAAGACAGTTCTAAGATAGATAAATTAAAGAAATGTGTTGGTATAATAAAATATAGCAATAGCTCCTTAGAAGACCTTAAAATGAACGTAGAAGACTTAATTGGCTTTAAAGCTAATAGAGAGTTTGAGTTCTTAATAGATGGCGAAGTTTTGTATTGTATGAAATCAAATGACATTTTAATCAAATATGAAAATAAAGGAAACGAAACTGAATATAATCCAAGCTGGGCAAATAGCAGTTGAAGAACTTATAAAGGTGGCGAAAGAAAAGATCGTAGACTCAGAAGATGATATCTCTGCTGACAGACTTAAAAACGCTGCTGCTACTAAAAAATTAGCTATATTTGATGCTTTTGAAATATTAGCTAGAATAGAAGCTGAGGAAAATATAATAAATGAAAAGCCAACAGAAAAGAAAGTAGAAACTTTCAAGGGTTTTGCTGAAGGAAGATCTAAGTAATGTACAAACAAAGCTTATATCACGTGGTAGAAGACCACATAAAGCCTAAAGTCGTTAATAGACTTAATAGGCTTAAAAAATGGAAATACGGTTACGACAAAGAACACGATGTTGTTGTAATCAGTAAAACAGGACAAATAGGAGAAGTATATAGTATACAAAACTTATTAATAGCCTTACCACTAGCTGAAGATGTTTATAAGTGCTCTAAAAAAATAACAGAGCAGCGATGGAATGTTTTAGATTATCCAGCTGAATTAAAAAGAATTAACACGGTATACGATTGGAATCAAAAGTCCGTAGCATTTAAAGAAAAGCACTATGACTATATTAACAAAGAGTTCGTTAAGCGTGAAGAAGGTTATTGGTACTACAACAAAGGTGTTGCTACTTATATTACTGGTTCTCACTACATGTACTTGCAGTGGACTAAAATTGATGTGGGGCACGCAGACTTTAGAGAGTCAAACAGATTATTCTATATATTCTGGGAGGCTTGCAAGGCAGATTCAAGATGCTACGGATTGTGCTACCTTAAGAATAGACGCTCAGGCTTCTCTTTCATGGCTTCATCGGACACCGTTAACCAGGCAACAATATCACGAGATGCAAGGTTTGGTATCCTTAGTAAATCAGGAGCTGATGCGAAAAAGATGTTTACCGATAAGGTGGTACCCATCTCAATCAACTATCCTTTCTTTTTCAAACCAATACAGGACGGAATGGAACGTCCCAAGACGGAGCTATCGTACAAAGTCCCGTCGAAGAGACTCACTCGCAATTCCATTAAGGAGACAACCGAGGATCTCCAGGCAGGTCTCGACACCACGATCGACTGGAAGAACACAGGGGACAACTCGTATGATGGAGAGAAACTCAAGCTCCTCGTCCACGATGAATCGGGTAAATGGGAGAGACCGGACAACATCCTCAACAACTGGCGTGTCACGAAAACAACATTAAGATTAGGTAGAAGAATCGTCGGTAAATGTATGATGGGTTCTACTTCAAACGCATTAGATAAAGGTGGAGAAAACTTTAAAAAGCTATACGAAGCTTCGAATGTCAACAAAAGAAACCGCAACGGTCAGACTAGCTCAGGACTATATAGTATGTTCGTACCTATGGAATGGAACTACGAAGGATACATTGATTCTTATGGACTACCTGTATTCGACACTCCAAAAAAACCAATCAAAGGTATTGATGGAGAAGACATCGACATCGGTGTAATATCGCATTGGGAAAACGAAGTTGATGGTTTAAAGGACGATCAAGATGGTTTAAATGAATACTATCGTCAGTTTCCAAGAACAGAGAAACACGCTTTCAGAGATGAAGCTAAGGAATCTTTGTTTAATTTGACTAAAATATACGAGCAAATAGACTATAATGAAGATCTTCGCAATACTAATGTAGTTACACAGGGTAATTTTCAATGGGAAGGTGGGATTAAAGATACTAGAGTAATGTTTGTACCTAATAAAAATGGCAGATTTCTAGTTAGTTGGGTTCCTCCAGTTGCACTACAGAATAGATACAATATAAAAAACAATATAAAATATCCAGGAAATGAACACTGTGGAGCATTTGGATGTGATAGTTATGATATATCTGGTACTGTTGATGGTAAAGGTTCTAAAGGATCTTTGCATGGATTAACTAAGTTTTCTATGGAAGATGTACCGCCAAACTTATTTTTTTTAGAATACATATCAAGACCGCAAACTGCTGATATATTTTTTGAAGACGTTTTAATGGCTTTGGTATTTTATGGTATGCCTATATTAGCAGAGAACAATAAGCCTAGATTATTATATTATATAAAAAGAAGAGGTTATAGAGGTTATTCTATGAATAGACCTGACAGGGTTATGCATAAATTATCAGTAACAGAAAGAGAAATAGGTGGTATACCTAATTCAAGTGAAGATATAAAACAAGCTCATGCAGCTGCTATTGAGGATTATATAGAAAACCACGTAGGATTAAAAACAGACGGATACGGTGACACATATTTTCAAAGAACCTTAGAAGACTGGGCTAAGTTTAATATAAATAACAGAACAAAACACGATGCTTCAATAAGCTCTGGTTTAGCTATAATGGCATGTAATAAACATAGATATTCACCTGTAGCAAAAAGAACAATCTCTAAAGTGTCTTTAGGATTCAGAAAATATAATAATACAGGTGCAAATTCAAAAATAATATAAATAAATGGTCTATACTAACAATAACAGCATCTTTCCAGATCAGGTGGTACCTGAAGAAGAAAAGAAATCATTTGAATATGGTTTAGCTGTTGGAAACGCTATTGAACAAGAATGGTTTAGAAATAACAGTGGACAGAATAGGTTTTCCTATAATTTCCAGAACTTTAATAGACTTAGGTTGTATGCTAGAGGCGAGCAGCCAATACAGAAATACAAAGATGAATTATCAAATAATGGCGATTTATCTTATTTAAATTTAGACTGGAAACCGATACCTGTTCTATCTAAGTTTGTAGACATAGTAGTTAACGGTATGACTGAAAAAGGTTATGAATTAAATTCATTTGCTTCAGATCCTTTTGCTTTAAAACAACGTACTGACTTTGCATCTAACGCTATGCGTGATATAAAAAACAAAGCTAGTATAGATCAATTGTCTCAAGCTACCGGTCAAAACTTTTACGCTTCAGCTGATCCAGAAAACTTACCTAGAGATAAAAATGAGTTAGACCTTTTTATGCAGCTTAATTATAAGCAAAGCATAGAGATAGCAGAGGAAGAGGTTATAAATAATGTGTTAGATGCTAATAAGTTTGACGAGACTAAAAAACGTTTAGCTTATGATTTAACGGTGCTAGGTATATCTGCTGTTAAAACTAGTTTTAATTTATCAGAAGGTATAACTATAGATTATGTTAATCCAGCTAATCTAGTTTATTCAGCTACAGATGATCCTAATTTTGAAGATATATATTATGTTGGTGAAATAAAGAGCTTAACACTTCCAGAGATTAAAAAGCTTTTTCCTAATTTAACTAATGAAGAGTTAGAAAAAATACAAAAATATCCTGGTCGTCAAAACTACGCTCAAAGCGATTGGCAAGTTAATAGCGATGTTAATCAACACCAAGTTTTGTTTTTTGAATACAAAACATATCAAGATCAGGTATTTAAAATAAAACAAACAGAACAAGGTTTAGAAAAAACCTTAGAAAAACAGGACACGTTCAATCCTCCACCTAATGATAATTTTGAAAGAGCTTCAAGATCTATAGAGGTCTTATATACAGGAGCTAAAATACTAGGCATGGGAGATACTATGCTAGAGTGGAAGTTGTCGGAAAACATGACAAGACCTTACGGTGATATTACTAGAGTTAATATGAATTATTGTATTTCAGCTCCTAGAATGTACCAAGGTAGAATAGAATCTATAGTTAGTAGAACAACTAGTTTTGCTGATATGATACAATTGACTCATTTAAAACTACAACAAGTTTTAGCTAGATTAGTTCCTGATGGGGTTTATGTTGATGTAGATGGATTAGCTGAGGTCGACTTAGGTAATGGAACCAACTACAATCCAGCAGAAGCATTAAATATGTATTTCCAGACTGGTACTATAGTGGGTAGATCATTAACTCAAGACGGTGAAATGAATCGAGGTAAAGTACCTATTCAAGAACTTCAAAGTTCTTCTGGTATTTCTAAGATTCAAGCTATGATACAAACGTATCAGTATTATCTACAAATGATACGTGATGTAACAGGATTAAACGAAGCTAGAGACGGAAGTGCTCCTGATAAAAATGCATTAGTTGGTTTACAAAAATTAGCAGCAGCTAATTCTAACACAGCTACAAGACATATATTACAGTCTTTAATGTATCTAACTATAAGATCTTGTGAAAACGTTAGCTTAAGAGTTAGTGACATGCTTCAATTTCCTTTAACTAAGGCTTCTTTATTAAATAGCATAAACGCATTTAACACAGCTACTTTAAAAGAAATAGATACGTTATCTATACATGAGTTTGGTATATTTTTAGATTTAGAACCAGACGAAGAAGATAAAGCTCAACTAGAAAAAAGCATACAAATAGCACTACAAGCTGGTAGTATAAAATTAGCAGACGCTATAGATATCAGAGAGATACAAAACATTAAGTTAGCTAACACGCTTTTAAAGTTTAGACAATCAGAAAATGCAGCTGAAGAAAGAGCAGCTCAAATGGAAAACATACAAGCTCAAGCTCAAGCCAATGCTGAGTCTGCTGAAAAAGCTGCAGCTGCTGAAGTTCAAAAGCAACAAGCTTTAGCTCAAACAACTGTTCAAATAGAGCAGGCCAAGTCTCAAATGGAGATTGAACGTATGGAGCAAGAAGCTAACATAAAAAGAGGTTTGATGGCTGAAGAGTTTAGTTATCAAATGAAGCTAGCTGAAATGCAAGCTCAAGTGACAGCAAAAAAAGAAGCTCAAATAGAGGACAGAAAAGACAAGAGACTACAAATGCAAGGCACTCAACAGAGTGAACTTATAGATCAAAGACAAAACGATCTATTGCCTAAAAACTTTGAATCATCAGGTAATGACAACTTAGATGGGTTTGGTTTAGAGCAATTTACCCCAAGATAGGGATTATTAATTTTTATTATATTATATTATGTCAGAAGAAGTAAAACAAGAAGGAGAATTTAAATTAAAACCTAAAGCTCCTAAAATTAAAGGTCAAGGTAATATCGTTGCAGATATAACTAAGATAGATTTAAGTAAACCGCAAAAAGAAGAAACGAATGCCATTCAAGAGCAAGAAACAGGAACAGTGGTTGATGATAAACAAGCCGGAGATATACCAAAAGTGGAAGAACAAGTACGGGAGCCCGGCGAGATTCCTAAAGTTGAAATCAAAAGCGAAGAGTTAGAGTCACCACTTCAAATAATAGAAGATGAAGACGATAACACTGAAGAGATCACAATGGTTGGAGGCACTGAAAGTCCCAACACCTCACAGGAACAAAAAGAAGTACTACCGCAAGCTCAAACACAAGAGTTACCAGAAAACGTAGATAAATTAGTTTCTTTTATGAAAGAAACAGGTGGTACAATAGATGACTACGCTAGATTAAATGCTGATTATAGCGATATAGACGGCGAAACTCTATTAAGAGAATACTATAAACAATCTAAACCTCACTTAGATTCAGAAGAAATTCAATTTGTAATTGAAGACTCTTTTAATTTTGATGAGGATTTAGACGAAGCAAGAGATATTCGAAAGAAAAAACTTGCATATAAAGAAGAGGTTGCAAAAGCTAAAAGCTATTTGGATTCAGTTAAGGATAAATATTACGCAGAGATCAAGTTGAGACCTGGGATTAATCCTGAGCAACAAAAAGCTACAGACTTTTTTAACCGATACAACGAAGAGCAAGAGCTCAATAAAGTTAACCAAGAAAGGTTCCGTAGCCAGACAGACGAACTTCTCAACAACGAATTCAAAGGTTTTGATTTTAAAGTTGGAGAAAAAAAGTTTAGATATGGTGTTAAAGATCCTGTTAAGGTTGCAGATAACCAAAAAGACATTTCCACATTCATTAAGACGTTCTTAAACGATAAAGGAGAAGTTGTTGATACAAAAGGCTATCATAAGGCTTTATACGCAGCGCGCAACGCTGACACTATAGCACAACACTTTTATGAGCAAGGTAAAACCGATGCTATTAAAAACCAGTTAGCTAAGTCTAAAAACATAAGTACAGAGCCTAGAAAAACACAAGATGGCAGTGTATTTATTGATGGATTTAAAGTGAAGGCGGTTAGTGGTCTTGATTCTTCAAAGCTTAAGATTAAAACGAAAAAATTTAACAATTAAAAATTAAAAATTATGGGAACATTATCCCCTACTTTTGGGACGATTAAACCGTCGCAATCACAACAATTACTACAATCTAACTATCTTCAGTTTAACACTGGAACTGGTAAAGATTTTGCACAACAGTATCTACCTGAAATCTACGAACAAGAAGTAGAGCGTTACGGAAACAGAACTCTTTCTGGATTCTTGCGTATGGTTGGAGCTGAAATGCCAATGACGTCAGATCAAGTTATTTGGTCAGAACAAAACAGACTGCATATTGCTTATGACGCATGTACTAACACAAGTGGAACAAATACTATTGGTATTCCAGTTGGAGGTACAGCTATTGATGGAACTTTAGTTCAAAACGTAGTTTCTCCTGGACAAACTGTTGTTCTTTTGGATGGACTTGGAGCTGAATTAAAAGCTGTAGTTACAGGTTCGCATCCAGTAAATGGAAACGTAGTTGTGGCACCTTACACGGCTGCTGATACAAGTTCTCTTGCTGCTACTGGAATTAAAATGTTCGTATACGGTTCTGAATTTGGCAAAGGATCTTCAATCACGAATTGGGGTGGTGGTGCCGGTGAAATCACTACAAAAGGTGAAAACATTAGTATTGACCCTACGTTTACTCAATTTAGTAATTCACCTGTTATTATTCGTAACACATACTCTATCAACGGATCTGACATGTCTCAGATTGGATGGGTAGAAGTTGCTACTGAAGACGGAACATCTGGATACTTATGGTATTTAAAAGCTGAATCTGAAACTCGTTTACGTTTTGAAGATTACTTAGAAATGAGTGTAGTTGAAGGAGAATTAGCAGCTGCTGGTTCACAAGCTTTAACCGACGGTTATAAAGGTACACAAGGTTTATTCGCGGCTGTAGCTGACAGAGGAAACGTTGAGGTTGCTTTTAGCGGAGCTAACTTAGATGACTTTGATAATATTCTATCTAATCTAGATACTCAAGGAGCTATTGAAGAAAACATGCTATTCTTAAATCGTGCAACTTCTTTGGAAATTGACGGTATGCTAGCTGGTGTTTCTGCAGGAGCTAACGGAGGTACTGCTTATGGATTATTTGAAAACTCTGAAGAAATGGCATTAAACCTAGGGTTTAGCGGTTTCCGTAGAGGATCTTATGACTTTTATAAGACGGACTGGAAATACTTAAATGATGCTTCTACTCGTGGTGCGATCACAGGTGTAGCTTCAATTGAAGGTGTTTTAGTACCGGCTGGTACTTCTACAGTTTACGATCAAATTTTAGGAACTAACATTCGTCGTCCATTCTTACACGTACGATATAGAGCTTCACAAACTGAAGATCGTCGTATGAAGTCTTGGTTGACTGGATCAGCTGGAGGTGCATTTACTTCTAGTCTTGATGCAATGGAGGTTAACTTCCTATCTGAAAGATGTTTAGTAGTACAAGCTGCTAACAACTTTGTATTATTCAAAGGAGTGTAATTACTCTAGTAGGTTTACCCCTGATGTATTTTCAGGGGTAAAACTTACTTTTAACTATTAAATTATATTATATTATGGCTAAAAAACAAGTAGTCCAAGATCCGTCTTGGGAAATTAAAGATAGAACTTATTTAACAACAGGTAATCAAAAACCATTAACATTAAAAATACCATCTAGACATTCATTAAGACACGCGTTGCTTCATTATGACGAAGTAACAAACGATCAGCGAGAATTAAGATATGCTACTAATCAAAACTCACCTTTTAAAGATGAGCAAAATGGAGAAGTAACACTAGGTCATATTGTTTTTACTAATGGATCTTTGTTTGTACCTAAAAGAAATCAAGTACTACAAAAAATATTATCACTATATCATCCTTTAAAGAATAAAATATATAAAGAGTTAGATCAAATTGAACTAGCTAAAGATGATTTGTTTGACTTAGAAATGGAATTAGAAGCTATGAATGTTGCTAAAAACATTGAAATTGATCAATGTGAAGCTATACTACGCGTAGAATTAGGATCTAAAGTATCAGACATGAGCTCTAAAGAGCTTAAAAGAGATTTATTCTTATTCGCTAAGCACAATCCTAAGCTGTTCTTAGATCTTGCTAATGATGACAATGTTCAACTTAGGAACTTTGCAATTAGAGCGACTGAAGCTAGTATAATTAAATTAGCTGATGACCAAAGAACATTTACTTGGGCTTCAAACGGGCGTAAACTAATGACGGTTCCGTTTGATGAAAACCCCTACTCAGCTATGGCATCTTTCTTTAAAACAGACGAAGGCATACAGGTCTTCCAATCTATAGAGAAAAAATTCTCATAACATGTAATATTAATAAGGGAGGTGTAATGCCTCCTTTATTATAATAAAAATAAATAATGGCTATAAATGTAAATACAGTATATCAAACTGTTTTAATGATACTAAATAAAGAGCAGCGGGGCTACATGACTCCCACTGAATTTAATACAGTAGCAACACAAGTACAGTTAGAAATATTTGAAAAGTATTTTGATGATCTTAATCAGCAACTACGTATACCTCAAGCGGATACGGATTACGCAGATAGACAAGAAAATATTGATGAAAAAATAGCTATTTTCAAAACTTTTGGTGATGCATCATATACTACAGATGGTAATTTATCATACTTTGAATTACCTACAAACGACGCGTATACAGATGAAGTTGTTTTTTATAGATTAGGCAACGTGCTTTATAACGATGAAAAAGTCGTTCAAAGACTTGATAGGCATGAGTTTTATTATGCTAATCAATCTAGACTTACAAAACCTACCACTACAAACCCAGCTTATCTTTATGAAAATCAAAAATTATTTGTAAAACCAACAAGTATAGTTGATAAAATAAAAGTAGACTACATAAAAAAACCAAAAGATGTAGTATGGGGATTCACAGTTGGTGGATTAGGCCAATACCAGAGTGATAGGAATTCCCAAACTACTACTAGTGTTGATTTTGAATTACACATATCAGAACAAAGTGAAGTTATATTAAAAGTATTGCTCTATGCTGGAATAGTAATAAGAGATCCTCAAATAGTTCAAGCAGCCGCGGCACAAGTTCAAGCTGATGAAGCAAATAAAAAAAGTTAACAAATGGCTATACCTAATAACGGTTTAATAACCGAAACTAATTCACAGTATTACGCTGGTTCTCAAACTTTTGAAGCACCTATAACTAATTCTACTATAACAGCTACTTTTGATACTGATTTAGTTTTTGGTAATTATGATCCAGCTACAGCCGCATACAATTTAAATAACTTTAAATTATACATAAGTGCTTCGGGTTTTCCTGGAACCTTTATAGAATACACTTCAAGCTATACTGTAGTTGATAATGTTATAAAATTAACAACAGCACCTCAACCCGGTGATTGGTTTGTTATTCAGTTGCTTAGTCAATTTGGTGGCAACTACGGAGATAGAGATGCTTTTGGAGATGCAGTTGAAGATAACTATGGTGGTTATGCTTACACAACTCTAGAAGACGTGATAACCAATTTTATGGTTGGTTATGTTGGTGTTGGAAAATTAATTCCTAGCGTAAAAACAACTGACGTTATGTTTTTTGCTAAACGAGGATTACAAGAGTTTAGTTACGATACTTTAAAAAGTATTCGATCTCAAGAGTTAAACGTACCTAGCAATTTAAGTACACCGCTTCCTCAAGATTACGTTAATTACGTAAACGTATCCTGGATTGACAATCAAGGTGTTAAGCATATTATATACCCCACGACTTTAACAACTAATCCTTACGAGATACCAGGTCAAGACGCTCAAGGTATACCTATACAGGATAATTCAGGTGAAAACATAGATACTACTTCTATAACAGAGGATAGATGGGCTACTAATAATTTAGAGCAAATAAACGCAGCTCAAAGCAATTTGACAGGTATGTTGTTGTCTGATGGTTTAGGTTACCCAGGAATGTATGGAGATAATTATATTGGCCAAAGATATGGTTTGATCGCAGATGTTTGCTTGCTCTGAAATGCGTGTGTCATCTACTTCGCTGCTATCTGCATCCAAGCCGTTTTCATTAAGCAAGAAATCACGAATACAAAGCGCCGGGTTGTTACTCCAAGCCGTTGTATTGTTGCGCGGGTCGTAAACTTTACGGCCCTTTACTTGTGTGGTGATGTTTGGAATGCCAGAAAGCAAATCTTGGTCGTATTTTAACCGCACATAAACATAAGAAATACCACGAAATCTATGGTTAGACGTTATTTCGCTTATTTCACCGGATAAATCTGGGTCATGCTCTTGGTTTGTTGCTCCAAGGTGTTTTTTAACACGTACCAAACCGGCATATTTATTATTTGCGTGTGGCACATACCGTGTATTGCCATTTCCGTCTGTACCATCTGTAACTAAATCCAAATTTACATCGCCAAGGTACACATCATCTATCGATTGAATTGGGCCTTCGCCCAACAAAACAACCAAATGCAAAAACTCGTTATCTGGACTGTTTACCTCTGAGCTTGTGCCTGCATATGCAACCGGGCCAGAAAGCCGGGTTTCACCATAAATTAATCTGCGTGGGTAATCAGTGCGAAAGCTCATGCTCGTTTGCGTACCCATGTCGGATTCTAGTGCTTTTAAAGCATCTTCGGCGGCTGCTTTTGCGGCTTCTTGCGCGGCGTAAACCGTAGCGGCGGTTACAGCTACATAAGAGGCCACGGTAATGGCTGTGGCGGCGGCACCTGTTGCGCCTGTTGCTGCTATTATGAAACCGGCTATTTGTGCGGGCATTATTTCCACCTCGCTTCT
>ENA-ORDA01002436-ORDA01002436.1-marine-metagenome-genome-assembly--contig:-NODE-2436-length-14110-cov-3.260030_pt1 | contig 14110 bp, 8 predicted proteins | sample MGYA00237778_ERZ508506 | MGnify/ENA primary metagenome ERZ508506 (study PRJEB26177, sample SAMN06267891) | marine metagenome | isolation source: Monterey Bay, California, USA | place: Pacific...
ACTGCTCACGATCGGTACGACCCAATTCACCAACGCCGTTGTAGAACGCAAACATCTTTCACGCGTCGCGGTGGTGAGAGCCTGTCTTCCCGCGGGCCGTGGTTTGAAACTGCGTGGCGATTGGCCCGCTGACCTGGCAGATGCGACCGATGGCGGGAATTATGTGATTCATGGCGGACACCTCTATGACGGGCGCACATTGGCCGACCTTGACGAGGGAGAGGTTGAGTGCGTCATCGAGGCATTGAGCGGGTCATCACCTGACAGTGTGGTGATCTCTAGCGCCTTCTCGCCAATGCAGCAGGACTATGAGGACGCTCTGGCCGCTCGCTTTTCTGCTGCCTTGCCTCAGACGCATGTTTGTACCTCACATCACATGGGTGGGCTGGGCCTCATCGAGCGCGAGAATGCGGCGATTCTTAACGCATCGTTATTAAAATTTGCTCAGCGGGTAGTCACGGCACTTGTCCGATCGAGTCAGCATTTTGGTCTTGGGTGCCCCGTTTATGTCAGTCAGAACGACGGCACGTTGGTTGATCTCGAGAGGGTAAGCGCGTTTCCTGCCTTGACCTTTGCGTCGGGTCCTACGAACTCTATTCGTGGTGCTTGGGCGCTCACGGGTTTGTCCGATGCGATCGTCATCGACGTGGGTGGAACAACCTCGGATATTGGTGTTCTTAAAAATGGGTTCCCTCGCCAGTCTAACTTGGTGATCGACGTCGGTGGGGTTCGCACGAACTTCAGAATGCCTGACGTCCTTGCGATGGGCCTTGGGGGCGGTAGCCTCATTGGCCGCGACGGTGACCAGTGTGGTCCTCAGTCAGTGGCGCGCGAGCTCAAGAACAAGGCCGTCTGCTTCGGTGGCGATGTGTTGACATTGACCGATGTCGCAGTGTCTCAGGGGCGTATGGAGATTGCTCGTGCCACGATTAACGACCCCGCGCCCCAAGCGGTGTGTGACAGGGTCGATGCTTTGGTCGTTGAGCGTCTCAGCGCTGCAGTGGATCTTATGAAGCCCGGTGGAGCAACACTTCCTGTTATTTTAGTCGGGGGTGGCGCGCCACTGATTCCAGGGGAAAAATTGGCCGGATGCCCCGTTATAAGACCGATCAATGCCGACGTGGCCAATGCTATTGGTGCGTCGATCGCGCAGGTCAGTGGTGAGGCTGAAGGCCTTTTCGTTGTGGGTGCTCAAACGCGTGATGAGGCGCTTAAAGCACTGACCGTCGAAGCAGAAAGACTAGCGGTAGTCGCAGGCGCTGACCCTAAAAGTGTGGTGCCGATTAATATAGAGGAAGTTGATATTCCGTACATGGCCACTGAGACCACTCGGATTCGTGTCACCGTGGTGGGTGATCTCGCTCAAAAAGAGCCTCCTTCGCGATGAAAATTTTTGCATCGGATATTGATGACCTAGCACTAGGGGCCGTCTTTTTGGCAACGGGTGGCGGCGGAGACCCTTACCTTCCGACACTCATCACGCGGCAGACGCTTGCAGAAACGGGAGGTGTCACGCTGATCGATCCAAGTGCACTGAAAGACGACGATTTTATTGTCCCAGTCGGGGGAGTGGGTGCACCGACGGTGTCTCTTGAGTTACTGCCATCGATCGATGAAGCCTCGAAAGTGCTGGATGCTTATGAGCGTTTGATGGGCCGATCGATTACCGCCGTAGCCTCTTTTGAAATTGGTGGCGGAAATTCACTCATACCACTCATGGCCGCTGCTGTACGGGGTATCCCGGTTGTTGACGGAGACGGAATGGGGCGCGCGTTTCCAGAAGCTCAGATGATGAGCTACGCGATCGCGGGTGTTCGACCGACGCCCGCGCTTGCGATGGACTATGCGGGTAACACTGCAATTTTTGAGACGTCCGATACGTCAACTTATGAGCACCATATTCGTGCCTATGCAGCGGCAGCGGGCGGCATGATTACCGTTGCAGAACATCCTATGTCGGGGACACAAATACGCAGATCAGTCATTCCAAATACGGTCAGTTTTTCTCTGGCTTTAGGGCGTTTGCTCCGAGACCGACGTGGGCCCATAGACGATCTATTGGCCCCTTTGAAGAATCTATTCGCAGACTCCGTTTACGGATCGGTACACAAGGTATTCGCAGGGAAAGTATCTGGGAAAAGAACAAGGACGGTGGGTGGTTATGACATAGGAAGCCTGTCGTTGGAGGACGTTAATGATCCCAGTCGGATTTGCTCGATTACGATAAAAAATGAGTACTTAGTGGCGATGATTGACCAGCAGCCGCTTGTAATGGTGCCTGACTTGATCGTCATCGTGGATTCAGAGACGTCCACGCCGATTAATGCGGAACGTTTGCACTACGGGCAGCGGGTGGCTGTCTTGGCGGTTGGCGCTCCTGCTTTTTACCAGTCAGAGGCCGCACTACTGGTCACTGAGCCTCGTTGCTTTGGAATCGATCTGGACTATGTGCCTTTGGAACAACTCATTCCGCACTAAGTCGTGATTTCAATAGGTGTCGAGCCCACTGTTTCACTGGTTTCGTCCGCGTCGCTAAAGAGGGACAAAAAGTCGTCTAGGATCATATACAGCGCAGGTATCAGTATGAGCGTGATCGCGGTTGCAAAGACGACACCAAAGCCTAAAGACACAGCCAGTGGTACGAAAGGCGCGGTGTCGAAGTCCCTGGTGACCATGAGCGGTAACAGGCCCATAAATGTTGTGACCGACGTGAGGAAAATGGGCCTAAATCGAGACATGCCAGAGTCGATCACCGCGTCTCTCGCACCCATGGCGTACAACCGCCGGTTACGGTTTATGAAGTCAACCAAGACGAGGCTGGAATTGATAACCACACCGGCAAGCGCGATCATTCCGAGGAGTGAAAAGAAGACAAGGTCGTAGCCCATGATCTCGTGGCCAATGATCGCTCCGACAAAGCCAAAGGGAATGCTGGCCATAACGACCAGTGGCTGAAGATAGGACTTAAGCGGCACGGCGAGCAGTGTGTAGATCACCATAAGCGCGACGAGACTTGAGCTGACGAGACCACTCAAGGCTCTTGCGCGCTCTTCAGCCTCACCGGCCTGAACAATCGTAATGCCAGGGAAGGCCTCCAGTACGCGAGGGATATCGGTTTTAAATAACTCACTAAGCACCGTTTCAGGTGCAACTCGCGTTCTATCGGTTGAGGCCACAAGGTTAATTGTTCGCTGTCCAGCCGTGCGATTAATCGTCGAGTTCCCGACGGTGGGGGTAACGCGAGCGACGGATAACGCCGGTACTTCAGTGCCGTTGGGCAGACGAATGGTCATGTCTTCAAGACTTGAGAGGAACCGTCGGTCTTCTTGAGGGAAGCGCACCATCACTCTGACGTCGTCTCGGCCCCGCTGAACACGCTGTGCCTCGCGTCCATAGAACGCGTCGCGAACTTGATTGCCTAAATCGGCTTGCGTTAGTCCGAGTGCCTCTGCACTGGGAATAATTTCAAGTGCAAGCTCCCGTTTCCCAGACCGATAACTATTGCTCAAGTCATAGATGCCGTCATACTCCGCGAGAATATCGGTCAGTATTGCCGAGGCTTGGCCTAATTGTTCGATGTCTCGACCGCGCAGTTCAAGGTCAATATCGGCACCCAGCGAGACGGCATTCGCAGAGAAACTCAGTTCGACAACATCGGGTAATTTCGGTGTTAGATCGCGCCACAAATTAACGACTTCGAGCGGTGTCATACCGCCACGCTCTCGATAGGGCACAAGGTTTAATGAAACCTCTGCCACGTGAGAGCCGGTCTCACCAATCATGACCAGTGCACCTTGAGTAATACTCACGCCGACAGATGAAAGCTCATTTTTGAAGGCGGAGCTGCCGTCCGTGCGCGCCGCGTCGACGACGCGGCGGGTTTCTCGCGCTGATGCTTGAATCTGTTCGACGATCGCCTGTGTGCCCGTCAGTGGATAACCTTCAGGCATCACAACACGAGCGACGACATTATTGCCCGAGACCGCTGGGAAAAACTGGAACACGATTCGCCCACTGGCGATTGTTCCGGCCATGATAATCATGATGGCTACTGCCGCACAAAGGGTCGTGTAACGACGATCGACCCCCCACTCGATCCAGCGACGGTAGTGGTGTGTCGCAAAATACTCGAGGGATCCTGCTATTTTATCTTGGAACGCTTCCCATCGTTGACCAAAACCCGATTGTCCCCGCTTTTGACTGCGGTGGGCCAGGTGTGAGGGGAGGATCAGCTGTGACTCGACAATGCTAAAAATCAGGCAGAGTACAACGGTGCCACCAATGGAGATAAAGAACTGCCCTAGGTTACTGTCGACACTTAACAAGGGCATGAAGGCCGCGATGGTTGTGAGGACTCCGAAGAAGACCGGTACAGCAACCTCGCTGGTGCCAACGATCGCTGCTGAGCGGGGGTCTAGACCCTCCTGTTCTTTGGTATAGATGCGTTCACCGACGACGATGGCGTCATCGACCACGACGCCCAGTGACAGCAAGAGCCCCATCAGAGAGAGGGTGCTGATGCTCAGATCGCTTGCGGGAAAAAAGGCGATGGCACCAAAAATCGCGACTGGTATTCCGGCGCTGACCCACAGGGCAAGGCGAACGCGCAGGAAAAGCGAAAGACTGATAATGACAAGGAGGAGACCGCCGAGCGCATTATTGATCATCGTGCCCAGTCGACCGATTAATTCGTCAGCTTCGTTGTTCCAAACAGTGAAGTGAATACCTTCGGGGAGCTCTCTTTCCTTCATGGCTACGTAGGACATTACTGCATCAGAAATTTTAATTGTGTCGTCACTGCCGATACGAAAAATCTGAATCATCATGGCCTGTTCGCCATTGAACTCGGCGTACTGATCAACGTCCTCGAAACCGTCAACAATCAGCGCAATGTCTCTGAGCAGCAGTCGACCGCCCCCGGATTCGCGTGCAACCACGATGTTCTCGAGCTCCTGGCCACTGTAGCGTTGCCCAGTACTTCGAAGCCGTATCTCACCTGACTCAGCCTTTATCGATCCTCCCGGAATATCAACGCTTGACGAGCGGATGGCTTGTGCGACTTCCGCGAGCGTCAGTTGATGCCGTCTCAGCATTTCCTCGGAGATCTCTACCGATATTTCATCCGCTCGCTCATAGAGTGTTTCGATAAGGCTGACTTCGGGCAGTTCCAACAGGTCTGCTCGGATCGACTCGGTTATATTTTTTAACGATCGCTCGTCGGTGTCACCATGAACAGCAATTTGGGTGACCATTGAGCGCATAGTCACCTGCGAAACGATGGGTCTTTCTGTATTCGATGGGAACGTGGAGATAGCATTAACTTGCGCTTTTATGTCGTCGAGTGCTTTGGCCTTATCCGCATCCATATCGAGCTCAATGGCGACACTGCACCGACCTTCGGCGGCCGTTGTTTTGACTTTGACAATATTTTCAATGCCGTCGATAGACTCTTCAATGCGGACACAAACGCCTGTTTCGACTTCGGCAGGCGCTGCACCCAAGTAAGGCACTGTTACGGTGACGACTGGGGCTTCGACATTAGGAAATTCTTCCTTACGCACGTCTTTCAGCGCCAAGAGGCCAGAGGCAATAAGAATAAACATGAGTAAGTTCGCGGCGATCGGGTTGTCGACGAACCATGCGATGAGTTTAGGCACGCGCAATGCCCCTCATTGTATGACTTGCACGGGCATGCCCTCGACGACGAACTGCAGCGCAGAGATACTGATTCTCTCGCCTGAGCTAAGCCCTCCAGATATCAGCGCGTGAGTCTCAGAAAGCCTGAAAACCTGAACTTCACGAAACCGTAGGCGACTATTTTCATCGATCACCATGACGTTGTTGTTTGATCTGAGTGCGGTTCGTGGAATAGAAACAAGCCCATCCACGCTACGTCCCTGAATCGTGGCATTAACAAACAGTCCTACGGGTAGCCGCATACCATTAGCGTTGGTGCTGTTAGAGACCTCGGCTATGACGTAGAGAAAGCGAGTTGTCGTCGAAATATCGCCTTCACTGCGCATCAATTGAGCGGTCCAAGACTGTTGGCGTCCACCGTAGTTAGCCGTCAGTGTGACCGGTATACGATCAGCTGCTGCAATACCGGTATTAGCAAATTCGGTGTCGAGATACGCCAGTTGTGCGTCGGCTAGAGGCAGACGCACCTCAAGTCGCTGTGTGTCGTAAAGCGTAGCAATCGATGCACCTTTTTGAAAAAACTGACCGACGTCAACGCTTTCAGAGCGAACCCGACCGTGAAAGGGGGCCTCTAAAACAGTTCTGCCGAGGTCAATTTGAGCGCGAGACACGGTCGCGTCCGCATCGCTTTTTGCTGCTCGTGCGACCAAAAAAGCACGCTCTGCGGACTGGACTTGCGCAATACTTGTCAGCTCTTGCGCATACAGTACGCGCACTCGACTTTGTTCCTCTGTGGCAAAATCGAGTTCGGCATTTGCGCGATCGAGACTTGCATGTGCTTGGGCCAACGCAATCTCATAGTCTCGCGGATCGAGCGTAATTAACGGTTCGCCCTCAGCAAATTCGCCACCGCTGAGAAGGCTGGGTGCAACCGAAACAACTTTCCCCGCAACTTGCGTTACCAGTTCCATTTCAACTCGAGGTTGAACATTGCCCTCTGACGTGACCGTGAGCGCCAGTTTCTGGGGCGCTATCGCGAGCGCACGTACAGCCACCGGAACCGGTTCCTTGGCCGCTGTTATGATTTCAGGTTTGTTGTTAACCAGTACCGTGTAGATAACAAGAGACAGCGCAATAATAGTGATGGGCGTCAGTAGTTTCTTTACGGAAAACGAGGATCTACTTGAGGCGCTTTCGCTCATTTTATCTCTCTACAAAAGTGGGAGGAGCACGTTGGAGCACTCATGATTTTGTGGCCTTGATTATACGGTATTCTGTTTAAGGCGTGGCATCGTTACGCTAATCCTGACCGAAAGGCGCGCGGAGTGAACGCGCACCTGGCCGACTAGATTGGCAAGCCTTCATCAATGGCGTGGTCTCGCTGCTGAGGTGTTTGAACCCCCGGAACGTGATAAATCCCATTCACCATCGCTTGGGTCGTCGAGACATCTTCGCGCGCGGCGTAAAACTGGCTGTACCACTTTCGACCTTTGAGAAAAGGCCCCTCAGTTTTCATGGCCATGGGTCTGAGGGCCGGAGACTTATGCTGCCAAATCTCGAAATCTTTCGAGAACGCTTCAAGCGCGCCGGCCTGAATTGTTCTCGCCATCTCTTTGTCTTCGGCGGTCACAGTCCCTGTGGCAGACTTCACAAGGCACCCGTGCCAGGCTTTAATCTTTCCGTCAGCGACGGGCGTGTTGGCAATCATTTCGAACTGGGTGGCACCGCCCCATACTTGTTTAGAGAGAAGGACCCCGGGGCCGGTGTACCAGGTGGTGGTATAAAGCATGGCGCCACCGTAGAGCGTCATCGCGCCGCCCTGTCGCTGAATCAACACGTGATCCTGCATTTCATTTTCAAAATATTCGCAGGGCGCGCCGTGGGTCGGGCCAAGATGTCGGTTATCACACATGTTGTCGAGGACTTCCTGAGGGTGAATCTCAAGCTCCGGTAGGTGATCAAGGTCCCAATGAACCCAGCCGCCTTCGTCCCACTGTTGCAGGTAGGGTGGTGGGTAGTCGGGCTCGGCGCCTTGCTCGTCAAACCACATCATGATGCAACCCATATTATCCACGACGGGGTAGGATCGAATGGATGCAGACTTAGGGCAGGGACCGTCGTGGTAAGGAATATCGTCAACATGGCCCTCTGAGCTATAGCGCCAGCCGTGATACGGGCATCGAATCGAATCACCCTCCACGTGTTTGCCGCCCACGTCAGCAACGATTAGCATCGCGCTCGTATTCTTCGCCAGGTGAGTCCCCATGTGTTTGCAGTAGGCATCCAACATGACCGGATTACCGCTCTCGCCTCGATACAATGCAAAGTCACGGCCAAAGAAAGTGACGCCGATGGGGCGCTCGTCGATTTCGCGACTTTCAGCCACAATAAACCAACCTCGCGGGTAGGTATTAGGTCCAAGACCGTACTCTGCTGCTGTAGCCACGTTCATTCTCCTGTGTTAACGCGACGCCACTTTTGTAATAGCGACGTTTCATGACGTTAAACTAGGTGAAATACGAGCACCGGTCAAAATACCAGACCCGGTTTGTGTAGACAAAAAGGACGATGACATGGAGGCGGTTGGGATTGAGCATGGACCGCGTCTACCAATGAAAATATTTTCCTCAGGAGTACCGCTTGACCGAAGACGCGTTGTCCGTATTTAGAGCTGAAGTTGCCGACTGGTTAGATCGACATTGCCCAGCGTCGCAGCGTCAGCCGATTGTTCGTGAAGAGCAAATTTGGGGTGGTCGGCGACGCGTCTTTCCCAGCGATGATGCGCGCAAATGGTTTGAAGCCTGTCGTGACAAGGGCTATACCGCGCCGGACTGGCCTGTGGCTTACGGTGGTGCAGGTCTTGACGCTGAGCAGGAAAAAATATTAAAGCAGGAGATGTCCCGATTAGGGTGTCGCCCGCCTTTGTACTGCCAAGGCTTATGGATGCTTGGGCCTGCGCTCCTTGTTTACGGCAGCGAAGACCAGAAACGTAAGCACTTAGGCGCCATATGTCGAGGCGAGATTCGCTGGGCGCAGGGTTACTCAGAACCGTCAGCAGGCTCTGATTTGGCCAATCTTAAAACAAAGGCTGAGGATTGTGGTGATCACTTTTTGGTGAATGGAACGAAGATCTGGACCACTAAAGCGGATGAGGCGGACTGGATCTTTTGCCTCGTTCGCACGCGGGATGCGGCGCCTAAACAAGCGGGTATCAGTTTTTTATTGATCGACATGGCGAGTGCAGGGGTTTCGACCTCGCCTATTCCGTTAATCAGTGGTGACTCAGAATTTTGCCAAACATTTTTTGACAACGTCCATGTGCCGAAGCGCAACCTCGTGGGTGTGATCAACGAGGGTTGGGCAGTTGCAAAGGAGCTTTTGAACCACGAGCGAAAAATGATGGCTGCGTTCGAGGGTATGCTTGAAAAGCCGGCAATGGCGCTTCTAGAGCTTGCGCACTATGGGGTGGGCGTTAACGAAGATGGGCGTCTCGCCGACCCAGAGTTGCGCAGTCATATAGCGAGCCACCTGATACGCGAGACAGCCATCGCGCAAATGGGTGAGCGAATTTACAGTCAAGGGAAGGCCGGGCAGATGGACACGCGACTGCCGCTCTTGATGAAGTACTTGGGCACCTCTCAGGCGCAAGTCAAAGACGAGTTGATTCTCGCCGCTCTTGGTGGCGAGGGGCTGTCGATGGATGACGAGTCTGTGGCGTCCGAGGGCGTGAGAAGAATGGTAAAGCAATGGGCGTTTAATAAGTCACTGACGATCGCCGGGGGTACCAGCGAGGTACAGCTCAATATCATTGCAAAGCGTGCTTTGGGTATGGCCTCTGGTGAGCGTCGATCATGATTCTTAATCAAGAGCAGATCATGCTGCGAGAGACCGTGGGGCAATTTTTCGAAGACCAGTCGCCCGTCAGTCGTTTGAGGGAACTGCAACAGCGGCCCGTCGAGGAAAGTTACGATCGTGCGCTTTGGTCACAAATGGTGGGTCTGGGTCTCACGGGAATTACTGTGCCAGAGGCGTTTGAGGGCCTGCAGTTCGGCTGGATGGGGCTGGGCGCCGTGAGCCAAGAAGCGGGACGTCGGTTAGTTGCCAGTCCGTTGCTTTCAAGTGTGGCCTTGGCACAGAGCGTCTTGCTTAATTGCGCATCTAAAGGACAAATCGAGAGACACCTTCCCAAGTTGCTGTCTGGCGAAATTACAGCCTCAGTGGCACTGGATGAGGGACGCTTCTTTAGTCCGAGTTCGGTCTTGGTCACTGAACAAAATGGTCAGATCTCGGGCTCCAAAGCCCGGGTGCTCGACGCGTCCATGAGTTCGTTGATTTTCTGTGTGGCTCGACGCGAGGCCGGTGACTTGGGTGTCGCCGTTGTGGCGACGGACGATGAGTGCGTGCGCATTACCCCAGCGCGCTTGATGGATCTTCACGGCTGCGCGGCTATTACCTTTGCGGGTGTTCCGGCGGACAGGACTGAGTGGCTCGAGGGCGTTGATGTTGCCAGCGGGCTTGAACAAGCAATCGATCAAGCCACGATTATCTTGGCGGCCGAGATGATGGGCAGTGCGCGCGAGACCTTGGAGCGCACGGTGAGTTACTTAAACGAGCGCGAGCAGTTCGATGTAAAACTGGCAAGTTTTCAAGCCCTACAGCATCGCTGTGCGCGACTTTACTGCGAGCTCGAGCTTGCTGAGAGTGCTGTCGCTGCGGCCCTCATGGCACTTGATGACGCGGCCTCAAGCGTCAGTGCGCAGGCGAGCGCGGCAAAAACCTTGGCTAATGACGTCTTCAGCTTGGTTACGTCCGAAGCGGTGCAGCTCCACGGGGGTATGGGCGTGACTGAAGAGATGGACATTGGCCTATTTTTAAAGCGCTCAAGAGTCTGCAACCAGCTGCTAGGTTCGTCCAGCTACCATCGCGACCGATACGCGCGACTCTTTGGGTTCTGATCGGGCGCGTGAGCGTGTCGAGGGCGCTAGACTATTTTCTCGATCAAAAACTGACTGAACCAGCGCCGGAACTTGGCGAAAGGCCCATCACCATCGCAGAGCAGTGGGCGCTCGAAATACTGCTTACGATCCCAGATAATTTGATCCTCTGACATCTGCTGACAAATATTGCCGATGATTGCCTGCCCGACTGTTTTACCGAGCGTATCCATAGTGTCTCGAGGTTGAATAAATGCGTATGACGCTCGGGCTTTTTCTGCGGCAATAGGGGTGACGTTGGCCAGCAGCAAGGTGTCGTAGATCCCTGTAAATTTCACCATTGATAAGCCTGCACCTTGGCTTTTTGTTTCGATAGCGCCATCGACGACCCCACGCGGCGTCGGTTGACGGGTAATAAATTTCCCTTCACGAATGTGTCCGTCGAAGGTTTGATACGCGGCCTCTGGTACGTCGTCAGTGCCGTGGACGTACAGGAAGTGCGCGGCGTCTACGCCGTTTTCGCCCATTTCCTGCATGTGCGTGTTGATTTCCCAGGTGTGGATAATCATATCGCCCCAGTCTGGGTGGTTGGCTGCGGCCTCAGGAATGATGTCAGGCTCCCAGGAAGATGCCTCTTTATTGGGGTGATACCAGACTAGAATCTGCTGATTGATCTCGCGAACTTCCCAGGCGCCGAGAATGGCTTCGCCCTTGGCGACCCGGGGCGGCAAATTCTTCGCGTATGGAATGTGAGTGCACTGACCGTTGCCGTTCCACCGCCAGCCGTGAAAAGGGCATTCAATACTGTCCCCCACGATACGAGGACCTTTGCCGGTTTGCTCTCTGATGCCGTAGCCTAAGTGAGCGCCCATGTGGGGACAAAATGCGTCTACGACTTTTGCGTCACCATCCTCAGTGCGGAAAACGACCAGTTCCTGTTCGAAATACTCAACCGGAATGGCGTCGCCAATCTCTAACTCGTGTGAGTACAGTACTTGAAACCATCCCATTGGCATGGGCAGTGGACAACGGGGTGAATCGCTAGCAATCATCATGGTCGGGCGTCCAAACACTCATTTTCACGTCTGGAAGTATAACTGCTGGCACGGATCTGCTCACCTCTGGTGAGCCTGCAAACGGATTACGGTCCGCCCATATGGATTATGGTGCGAAAGCAAATGACATCGATTTCTGTGCACGGGTCTGGCTAAACTGGACGTCATAATAAGAGGATCAAAACTGTGTCGATGAAAGCCACTATTGCGGAGCTCACTGCGAGCGACGCCTTCTTTGAGGTCTGTCCGATTTCAACTGAGCGAGGTGCGTTGGCAGGTTATAAAAACGCCCCCAACACGCTGACGGAGATTATTCAAAATGCGCGTGGGCACGGCGATCTGAATTTTATTGTCTCTGGCGATACGCGACTGAGTTTTTCGACTTTTTTTGAGCGCGCAGATGCACTGCGTGCTTACCTTGAATCGCAAGGTCTTACTCCTGGTGATCGTTTTGCAATTGCGATGCGCAATAATGCTGAGTGGCTGATTGGATTTACTGCCGCGTTTCTTGCCGGCGCCACAGTGGTTCCGATTAACAGTTGGGGGCAGGCGACTGAGCTTACGTTTGCCGTCGACGATTGCGGTGCTCAGTGGCTGTTGTGTGACGACCAACGCGCTGTCCTGTTGGACGAGTCGCTTGAGACTCAGAACCGGCTCATTGTTTATGATCGAGCAGTACCGGGCTCGCTGCGCGGCATTGACTTTCGTGAGGCTGTTTTAGATGAACCGCCATCGGCGGTGCTGATCCCAGAGCCGAGCGATCGTTGTCTGATTCTCTACACCTCGGGCAGTACTGGAGCACCGAAGGGTGTTGTTCACTGTCAGCAGGCACTGTCGCAAGCCGTTTTTAATATGATGTTTACGGGCATGCTGACCATGACGGTGGAAGGTGGGCTTCGAGATTTGCGCGGTGGCGCCACCCAAGAAAAAGCGCTCTTGAACGTCCCGCTGTTCCATGCGACCGGCCTTTTGGGGTCGTTTGTCCTGCCGTTAGTCACTGGGCAAGGCATTGTAATGATTTCAAAATGGGATGCTCAGGAAGCCCTGCGGTTAATCGAGTCGGAGCGCGTGACTTTGTTTAGCAGTGTCCCTTCGCTGGTTAAAGACCTGCTCACGCAGCCTAATCTTGATGAATTCGATATTACCTCACTGCAACGCGTTTCATCTGGGGGGGCAGCTATGCCGTCGGACCTTCCGGGCATTATTGATGCACAAATTGATCAGGCCTACGCCTCGGGTGGTTACGGTTTGACTGAAACACTGGCTGTTGGAAGCCAAGCCGCGGGGGCGGTATTTGATGCTAAACCCACTTCGGCCGGGGTTCAGTCGCCTATTATGCAAGTGCGATGCACTGCAACCGACGGCACTGTTCTTTCAGCCGGCGAATCGGGTGAAATTGAAATGAAAGGGGTGGCTTGCACCTTAGGGTATTGGAATAAACCGGAGGCTGATGCCGCAATATTCACGCAAGACGGGTGGATGAAGACCGGCGATGTCGGTTATACGGACGCGGAGAGCTACCTTTATATTACAGGCCGTATTAAAGACATTGTCATTCGCGGCGGTGAGAATATCTTTCCCGGCGATACGGAGCAGGCCTGCTACCAAATCGACGGTGTCAAAGAGTGCATCGTGTTTGGCATTCCAGATGAGGTGATGGGTGAGGAGCTGGTCATGATGGTTCGAGTTGCGAGCGATTTGATCACGGAAGCGGTGATTCGCGAGGGACTTAGTTCACGGATTGCAGGCTACAAAATACCCAAGTACTTCGACATTACTCAAGAGCCGCTGGCGCGGGGCGCCACTGAAAAGTTTGACAAGCGGGCGATTCAAAGCGCTTACCTTAAGCGGTCGATAGCCCTTTAGATCGCTCGTTAGATCCCAAAGCCCCCGTCAACCGGAATCAGTTGACCTGTGGTGTAGGCCGCACGGTTTGACGCTAAAAAGACTGCCATTTGGGCGACTTCTTCGGGCTGTCCGAATCGTTTGAGTGGAAGGGCTCCCTTTACGCCCTCGATCCATGATTCGTCAAAGACGCCTTGTGCTTTGAGCCGCGAGAAAATGCCAGTTTCAATGACACCGATGGCAATGCTGTTTGCACGAATATTATTGACGCCTTCCTCTTTGGCAATGCCTTTAATCAATTCCTCAACAGCGGCCTTCGGTGCGACTGACAGAATGTCCAGTGGCGGGTACTTCAGTAACCCAGCAGAACTGATATGAATGTAGCTGCCACCCCCGCCGGCGCGAAGGTGCGGCAAGGTTGCGTGAACGACGTTAAAAGCGCCTTCCGCATCGGATCGCATCACGCGCTGCCACAACTCGGGTGTCACCTCCGAGATGGGCGACTGCGGGATGTCATAACCCATGGCAAGAAATACAGAGTGTAGCCGCCCGTATTTGTCTAGGGCCTCGTCAACACAGCGCCTGAGGGTATCAATATCTTGTACGTCAACCTGTGCACAGGAAATGTGTTTCGCGGCG
>ENA-ORDA01002437-ORDA01002437.1-marine-metagenome-genome-assembly--contig:-NODE-2437-length-14108-cov-3.549141_pt1 | contig 14108 bp, 7 predicted proteins | sample MGYA00237778_ERZ508506 | MGnify/ENA primary metagenome ERZ508506 (study PRJEB26177, sample SAMN06267891) | marine metagenome | isolation source: Monterey Bay, California, USA | place: Pacific...
GCTGAACATGAGCTGTTTTGTAGAAATAAGGTCTACATTTCTAAATTGGAACAACGGTAATATTTGTTCTCTGTAGAAGATACTAGATTCTTCGACATCGCTAGTTAACAAAACTGATGCATTTTTATTGTTATGCTTAATGAAGCGAATTAAGTTCTGAAAGTCATGTTGTGCTTTGTCATCGAAAATGTTGCCAAAAATCTCTTCTTCGTACCGCTTTTTGTAATCGGAATCACATAGGTTAGTTGTAGGGTTATGAATAATGGATAAGTCAGATTGAAATATTTGTTGGAAGTAAAGCGCTGCATGAGCACCCATGCCTTTTCCAGCAAAAACCAACTGACTCTTGTCTAATACCCTTGCTAGCGAAAGTTGTTCAATGAAATCTTTCACAAATTCTAAAGTTGAGGGGGCTCCTTTTTTCCCAAAATACCATGAGCCACGTTTTTGTTTTCCTGAACAATCTACAATGCACAACAAATTAAAGTCCTTATCTCGATTTGGTACATTAGGCAACGTTCCATCATACCCAACGAAATATACAAGAGTAGTTGTCTTTGGAGACCAGTTTAACGATGGAATCCATGAATACTCGATATATGTAGAGGATGAGCTAAAGTATTTCCATTTCTTTACAAGAGAATTGTGTCGATTGTAGACAAATTCATTCAACTAAATCACCTCCATACATGGCTTCCAGGATCGAGAGACCGACCCTCTCTGGACTCATTTGTTTGACAAGATGAAGGCTCTGGCGGTAAGCATGATACCCCGTTAAATTACTTCGGTTCGGGTTGATAATCGTTTGCGCCATTTCTTCAATGCTATCGTTGAGCCAATCTTCGGTGTAGATATTCGCCGCACCTTCCCACTTCAATGTATGAGCGGCAGCTCCATGGACCGGTCCATCCGCCAAAGTGAGGTGAAAAGACTCAAAATCACTGGTTGAAATTACATGTCCGACAGAAGAATAAAATTCTCGAATGTCATCTACATATCCGAGGAACTTCACATTTGATTTTAGGAGGGGGTTCGATTCTATTCGGTTGTTAATATGCTGATAATAGTCTCGTTCCTTTTCCCTTTTCATAAGCCATGCATATTCCTCGGGTTTCTTTCCTACAATTTTAAGAGTATAACGACGATCATCTTGCAGTAGTTTCTCGAGAAGGTCCAATGCAAGATCTAATCTCTTTCTTGCTGGAACCATGCCAACAAAACCAATTGAAAAATTATCATTTTTTCCAGTATATTGAATTCGTGTGTTCAATATGTTAGGGATGACAGATGTAGGTAAATTGTCGTGAACTTGCCCAATGTTCCTAGCATTCTCCTCGTAGTGTTTGCAAACAAAGGAGACGTTAGAGATTTTTTCATGGTTTGAATTGTTTAGGTATTCATAATTCTGCTCTTGAAGATGGTATCGGACAAAGAGAGGAGTGTCATCCTTGATCACCGACGAATACCATTCCACGTTGCCCAATGCCCACTCACACCATACAGCATCTGCTTTGGAGAGGAGCACTCTCGATTTTTCTGCATCGAATTTGTTGTGGTTATCCCACTTGTCAACGAGAATTTCAATTCCCATCTCTCTGAAAACTTCCACAATCGGCATTGCGAATTTCAAGTCATGACCTGCAATAAGAATTGACGATGGAACTTTCTTGAATGTGAACTCATGCACAGTCGATATTTGCATGGATTCTTTCTCTTGGAAAATATGATGCTCGAGATCAACCGACTTCGCATCTTTCTTGTGTTCGCAAGTTGCAACAAGATTGCCTGAGGAAGTGCGCAGATGAACTGTATTTTGTGTTGATTGTAACTCATTGTAGAGCATGGATATGCCTCTGTGATCGAACGCTGAGACATCTAAGATTGTCACCAAAGGGCCTTCTATTTCAGAATTTAATTCGTATTCAATCGAAATGCCTCGATTCTGAAGTAAATGAATGAGCAGTTCTTCAGCCTTTGAAGATGGTTGGCGAGAAAGCACCAGATGCTTGAATGGTATTTCTTGAAGAGCGGCCCAGAGGCAGATTTCGACGAATGGAGTGGATGTGTCGGTGATGTTCAATCTGGGAATTAACACACCAAGTGGTTGAAGTGTTAAGCTAGCTGCGTTGAGTATTTTCTTTAACCGATGAATGTTAAGATGGTTTCTCAAGACGATGTGACGAGACGCTTGGACCGTATATTGCATAAATTGGGGATTCGACATCAATGCCTTCAGAGTGGCATTGGCTTGATGCTGAGAGGTGACAATCGGTATCGTATTCCCGAAAACTTCGCGAACGGCCAAGCCTGGCCCGCTGACGAGGCAAGCACCCGAAGCTGGGATTTCAAAAATTCTTCGAGCAGCCATTGTTGGGGAGTCCTCGACCGAATTAACGTTTAGGAAAATCATATGATCTCTATGTTTGTTTAACATATCTTGGTATTCCAATTTTCCATGAATGTGCTCCGTGAATCGCTTGGGGAATACATATTGTGGATTACCACCGTCAGATTGACGGTCGTAAATCACAAGTCCGTGTTCAACAGAGGCGTCGAACAGCATGTCCATTTTTTTGCATCGTTCTGGATACTTTCCTGCATAATATGTTCCTGCGAAGGCGATATCATTTCTGTCTTGTAATTTTGTGTTGTATGGATGATGCACATCGGGCTGAGCGGCGAACTGGATTGAATCCACGGACTGAATCGACGATCCCTCGAGTGCTTCGTAACGTGGAATGCATCCGGCATCTGTCGTGAACACGTGATCGAACAAAGCACTTGTTTTGGAGAAGCGATTGAAATGGACTGGATCTTCCTTATTGTAAAACACGCTTGGGATGTTTCGTTCACGGCAAGCGTTGACAAGCGCTTCGAGTTCAGCAATTTCATCTGCGCTGTACCAACCAACTTTACGATGCCAAGACCCATTGTTGCCAACCCATGCAGATTCGACAATTAGCAAATCGACTTGATGTTGATCGAGAATGGTTTGCCAATTTTCGGGCGTGGGTTGTAATAAATTTGCATCTGCAGACAAGGCTGTTGAAGAGAACTCGTCCATTACCGCTAGAACCGTCGGGATTCCGTCAATGACAGATGAAACCTTGCCATTATGAACGGTCAATGCTTGACCATCACCCAATAATTCCGGTCTAGAACCCCCATCCAATACCGCCTCATGGATATTGTTAAGGTAGGATGCAAGGGAATTCCAATCCCGGTGCTTTTTGACCCATGCTAAGCCTGAGGCTCTCAATTGGGCCATTTCTTTTGGGTGGGAAATAATCGATTCAAGTACTTCATACAGGTGATGGCTGTCGCCCTTTCGGAAAAGACGACCGTGCTCACCATCAACGATGATCTCCTTGAGGGCTGCAACATTCGACCCCACAACAACTTGGCCCATTGCCATGGACTCAAACGGTTTGAGAGGTGAGATAAATTCGCAAACAATGTCAGGGGTACGAGGGAAGGGTGCAATGTCAATGATGCTGTGGTACCGGTTGACCTCTTCATGAGGAACCCGCCCCGTGAACCGCACCTTTTCTCGCAAATCATGTTCATCTACCAATGCCTCTAACCCATTACGGATTTGGCCATCGCCGACCAGGAGAAGATATACGTCACTGCGTTCAGCACTCAATTTGGCGAAGGCTTCAATCAACAAATCAAGACCTTCATATTTGACAAAAGAACCGACATAACCGATGACTGTTCCCTCGCCGATTTCCAATTCCTTTCGAAGACTGTGATCTTGTTTAATTGGTACGAACCGTTTAGTGTCCACGCCATTGGGCAAAACCAGAATGCGCTCTGGACTGACCCCTTTCTCAATCAAATAGTACCGCACAGCGTGTGTGATAGCGAGCACGACATCTGCTTCTAAGCAAATTGCAACCTCTGCCTCATCCATTGCTTTGTACTCGGCATGATGCAAAAAATGAGGTTGGCGCGCTACCCTGGACATATGCCAAAGGCCTCTCACCTCATAGATGAACGGAAGGCCAAGGGCGCGAGCCGCAGTTAATCCGATGGCACCATTGACGTGGTTCGATGCGGCTTGGATGAGGGCTGGGCGCACTTTACGTGCTTTTTCAATTAACGCAATTGCAGCCCTTTCGATGTATCCTTGTTCATCGGGGTCGGAAATTCCTGTGTCAGGAGATGTGTGATAATGATATTTCAATCCGTCAATTTTGAATTGACCTTTGACATCCTCCATGGAGAGATGTTTCAGTTTCCCCTTATCCAATGGATAGCCCAAACGTGTCTGAACTGCAACGTGAGGGTTGAGATGTGCCAAATTGGTGAGTAATCCATGCGTGCGCGTGCAGTATCCTGCGCTCTCGAAGGGCAGTGCCATGTGTGCGAGGTAAAGAATTTGATTCGGTTTTGGTTTGAACGAGGAAAAAGAGGTGTATGGCCCAATGGAACTAAGCCATGAACCATCAATTTTAGAAATGATTGTTTGGGTTTTAGAAACTTCATTTTCTAATTGTTCTAACGGACCGTATTCAAGAGCCTTCATCGCAGAATGGGGATCACCATAAAGGAGGAACGCGTTGTTCAAACGCTTTGCTAGATAGACAGAGTCGTGTGTGAACAATCCGTATTCTATGTACAAATCATGAAGCAACGGGTGATGTATGTCCACCGTCGCCTTGAGAAGGTTGTGTAAGACTTGAGTTTTACGTTTTAGGCCACCTTTTGAGGTACCCAATTCAATCTTTAGGGTGTGGATAACGCCTTGCTCCAATTCCGCCCGAACAATGGCTTCGACCTCGAATGATTCCATTTCTGCAAAATCCTTGTTGGAGCCTGAATTGATCCCGTATTGGGCCAACATACGCGTTGTTACGGTTTTTATCTCTCGTTTCTTCCACGCCTCGTCCTTGACATAGCGTAGGTAAACGGCCGCCTCCTCTACGCGTTCTGCATTTCGAAGGAACTGTATGACGGATTTGGCAGCTCGTTCATCCTGATAACGATGCAAGCGCCATTCCGCAAGTTCCAGCATATGCTCGAAATTTGTGTTGCCGATTGATCGTATGGCGGCCACGAATAAATCCCGGGTGTATTTCTTATCCGATGTTTCATCTTGAAGTTCGAGGTTGATCAAGGTGAATGTTAGCAAGGAATATGTTTTTTCAATGCCGTATTGCTGGTTGATTTTGTTGATTTGCTCTGAAATTTTGTTCGTGTCTCGACCGGCCTTGTTCGTGACATCGATGAGCGTTTTTGACCAATCAACTTTGAATTCAAAGGCATCACCAGTTGTTTGTTCAAGGGATTCGAACACGTTTGAAAGCCAAGACGTCATTCCTAAATCATCAACTCGATGAACCGTGATAGTCTCTGAAATAGAGCGGCGATCGGTGCGAGACCGCAACACTCCTGACAAATGTGTGAAGAGTTGAGTTTGGTACTTTTTTTGTGAATTAGCACTTGGCCGCTGGTCGTGCACCAAACGAATTGCAGGATTGGACCTGACTAAATTTTTCAGCGCACGGTGAGGATAAGGCCCGATGACTAAAACCATTGAAGGATGGAAAAAAGCACTTATGCCGCCAATTTGTTCCTCAAGTAACACCCCCCATTCTTCGATACGTTCAGTAGGAAGATCACCCTTTTCAGGTATCACAAACACAGGGAATTTGGTCTTCGAAAATAATTTTTGATACTTCGAGGTGCATGCTACGCTTATGGCGATGTCTTTTCTGAGAGTTGATATGTCTTCCAAATCTTGCACCACACTTTTGACATGGTTGGAAGAGTAACCATCCACATACACGAGAAGGCCCTTTCCTTCCGCTTCTCGCTCCCATTCGACCCTCGTTTCAGGGCGCTGGACGTATCCTAAATGTTCAAGACCAATCTTGAGGGCAACCAACGGCAATGTAATCGGCAGAAAAGGTAGTCTCCATGGCTTGACGATGGCTTGAGTGAGGTGTTCTCCAAGTCGAAGCGAAGCTGAACTCTCCATTTTCCTTAGCCTCTTGAGAGCCTGCCTATCACGAAGAGCGGGATTCAATTTGACTCACCTCTTAGTTGACAAAAATACTTCAAGTGATTCAATGCACCGCTGTGCTGTCATCCCATCCCAAAACTCGATTGTATCGTGAATGATCAGAGTGTTCGTCAGAATCTTCTGTAATTCGTGTTGAAGCGTTTCAGGTGTGGCCAAAATATTGGTTCCTTCAGTGATGGTAATTGGGCGTTCCGTATTTGGCCGTAAGGTAATACAAGGAACCCTTAGCCAAGTTGTTTCTTCCTGAATCCCTCCGCTGTCGGTAATGACGCATTTCGAATGCATAATACCGTTCATGAAATCGATATATCCAAGCGGCCCCATCAGGTGAACAGCAGCGTTGTCGACAAGTTCATCCATCCGGCCGAGCGCTTCGATTCTCGATTTGGTGCGTGGGTGAAGGGGCCAAATAAGGTCCATCGATTGGGAAACGGCAAGCAATTCATCGAGCAACAAAGTAAGTGTCTGTTCGACATCGACGTTGCTTGGCCGATGCAATGTGACCATGGCATATGTTTCATGATGGAATGAAATGTTTCGAAGGAAGGTTGATTTTTCGACCTCGGGTTTCATGGCAACCAAGGTGTCAATCATGATGTTACCAACGCGAACAATCTTGGATTCAGGAATTCCAGAGGAAAGGAGGTTTTCATCACCATCGGGCGATGGCGTCCACAACAAGTCTGCGAGGTGATCTGTAACGATTCGGTTGAGTTCTTCGGGCATTCCACGATCATTGCTCCGCAATCCTGCTTCGAGATGGACCACTGGAACGCCTATTTTTGAGGCAGCGAGAGCGCATGCGACCGTGCTGTTAATATCGCCAATGACGATGGTCGCTGCTGGTCGTTTTTCCAACAACAATGCTTCGTACTTCTCTAAAATCCGAGCAGTTTGTGCGCCATGTGTGCCGCTTCCGACCTCAAGCGAATAATCCGGCATCCCCATTCCAAATTGTTGCATGAAAATCCCTGCCATTTCATGATCGTAATGTTGACCTGTATCAATGAGCACTGGTTCGAAATCTGAATGTTCTCGAAGTGCCCTTAGAAGCGGCGCTGCCTTCATTTGATTCGGGCGAGCGCCGACAACGACATGAATCGATTGAGGCATAAAGAATCCTAAGTGCCATAGCATATCATGTTTACATTAAAAATGGGGCTTAATCACTATATCCAAGCACAAGATGGGGCAACCATGAGGGTCGATGTTGTCGGTGTACGCAACACCCTTCACTGGACCTTTTCATTTGATGAAAATGATGGAACATACACAGACAAAATTTCAATGATTGGAACTAAATTCTCCAATAAATTACCAAAAGGATACACCATCAATCAAATCCATCCAGACCACCTGGCTTTGATTGCCTTACTGGTATGTCACCCATTTATTCACCAATCCATTGTGATACCTTGGGAAGTAAGCCAAAAATTTTCCAAATCTTGTTCTAAGATTTCCAAATACAACGTATCGTTTGAGGGGACAAATCATCCAGAGTATTCGCCTTCGGAAGGATCCCGTCCAGCGTTGGCCTTTTCTGGCGGCGCAGACTCGACTGCATGCCTTCTAGTGATGCCAGAAAATACTCTTTCCGTATTCATGGATCGGCCCCTGAAAAGAAAGGTGTCCATGTACAATAAATCGGCGGCTTATGAGACCATCAACCATGCCAAAAGAAGTGGATTTGAAGTTCTTAGCCTCGAATGTGATGTCGAGTATGTTCGTCAACCGCTCGGATTTCCAACCGACTTGGTTCCGTCTATTCCAATTATTGCACTTGCATCCAGTCATAATATTGACTCAATAGCATTTGGAACTGTTATGGAATCTGCATATCGTATTGGGCATGAGAAAGCAAGAGACTATGCATCATCTCATCACTATCGATTCTGGGGGCGCATGTTTGCTGCCGCTGGTTTGCCCCTCTTCTTGCCAGTGTCAGGCGTCAGTGAAGTGGGAACGAGCATTATTGTGCATGGTTCTTCCTTCCACCCATACACCAGATCATGCATACGTGGCGAGTGGCCTGATGCATGTGAGAATTGTTGGAAATGCTTTCGGAAAAACATGCTTGAAGCAAATATCAAAGGAAATGTAATTGATGATTCCTATTTGATTCAGGGGCTAGGGATATCTGAAGTTCAGAAGAAAATGCAGGCATTTCCAGTGAGCCATGAAAATGTATTGGCATGGGCCCTTAAGAAAAGCACAGGGGAGATGTCAAAAATTGTATTGAAACGATTGGAAGGAAACAACCGTAATCTTGAATTTCTTGAAACATATTACCCCGCTGCATTCGAGCTGATGCCAAAACAATACCAAGCGGAAACAAAATCCAAATTAAATCAATTTTTGAGTCCAATGCGGGCGGAGTTTTGGCCGGAAATAACCACCCATGAAATGACGCCATGGCTGCTTTCTGATGAGGCAATTGAGGCAAAAAAGGAATTTGATAAATTTATGGCAACTCAATACCCAGTAATTTGATCACCGAATGAACTCCATTTTCACTTGGAATTGGGTCTGCTGATATTTCGAGAAGTTCGCTTATTTTTTGTTCGATCCTTTCTTCACCAGGTAAGTAGACCGTTCCCCATCCTTCTTTTTCAGATTCTTTACAACGGGCAACCTGATCATCCATACCTGTTTCTGTATTTGGGATGAATAGAGTTGGCACTCCAAACATGCGCATTTCTTGATATGAGTTGTACCCTCCTGCCTGAACAGATGCATCAAAGGCATGAGCATACAGTGAATTCGGATAATCTCTGATGACGCGTAGGCGCTCATGGGAGAAGGAAAGGCGCTGACCTAGCATTGATTCACCCAACACAACATGCACATCATCATACGCAAATAAACCCTCTAACACCTGCTGTAAAATATCTTCAATTTCGTTGATTACACCCGCCCCTAATTGTACGTAAACGACTTTTGCTGAATCGGGTACAGACAAACGAGAGCGAGCAAAAGATCGGCTCCAAGCCTCATTCGGTTCCAGTGCTTTTATCGGAGCAACGAAATGGTAATCGGGGCTATTGGATTTGTCAATTCCTTCACTCGGAACAATCACTCCATCAAAGAATGCGGTACTATCGATTGGAATTGATTTATTTGACTTTAGTGATCCCCGCCGCATCCACCACTTTTGCATGGATTGTTGAGAAGCGATTGCGTTTAGCATGCCCCTATATGGAAACGCTCCATCAAACATAAACCACTTAGGCCGATGTGCATCAAAGATCATGTGTAACATATCTTCCACCAAACCATTCCATTGAGAAGCAGACATTTCTGCGTGTTTATACCTCCCTGCAAGATGGTAAGTGGGGAATTCTTCGTTGTAGAGTATGTGCAAAGTTGGCATTGGTGTGAAAAAAATAATTTCCAACGTCGGGTCGGATTTTCGTAATGCCCGTGCAACTGCATACATTCGAGTGAAATGCCCAAAGCCAACTCCATTTGTTGGAAAAAGAACAATGCTATTGTTTCTCTGATGAACTGCTACGGATTCAAGTTCCTCCAAGAGTTGTACTGGCCTTTTACCTAACCGTTGCATTCCCAACTTAACCACGAGAAGTGGAAAAGAAACCGGCAAAATTAACAACCGCCATGGCCGACGAACAGCGGTCGTTAGATGAAGTCCTAGTTGAAATGAGACTGTGTTTCTCAATCGTCGTAACTCCCGTTGATTGCGGCTGTATCTACGTTTTAGAGATTGGAATGAATGTTCCACTGAATCCTGAGACTTGCCCTCACTATCCAAGACCTCATCCATGTTCTTTCCTCGAAGGTTAACTTCTTGATGTTTGGCAAACAAAAATGCCCAAAACCGTGGTTTATCAGTATCACTAAATTTCTAGGTGAATTGTTTCGAGGGTAAACGGATTCTCCATCCATTGCAAGTACTGTTCTGTCTTCCCCCGAATATGTTGCCTAAGTGGTTCATCAATCAATTCAAGACCGGGAGAGTATGCTTTCTCCCACCATGACAAATCATTTTCGATGTAAGGTTTGAGGTGAGGAACATGGTCTTCTAATCTTAGATATTTTATTGCCCACAAAGCATGTTGTGCTGTTCGAAGAGGAGTGTCATGTAGAAAAGTTGTAATTTCTTTGCTTCGAGGTGTTATTTTTCGCCCCAATGGGCCATTTTTGTGAAAGCACTTCCAACATTTACCACACCAACGATCATCGCTACCTCTCAAGCAAGAATTGACAACATCAACAAATTGACTTTGCTTACAGATAGAAATAGCCCCTGCTTCAGAAATGTGGTTAATCGGGAGGATGTATTTCAGCCCTGCAATTCTAAACTTACTTCCCCAATATTCCCAATAGTGTGAGGATTCAAAATCCCTGTATTTAGATCCCTTCTGAAGCCATGTATTGTCAATCGGTGTGCCAAAGGCGATTCCTGATAAGTCTAAGTAATCTGCAAGAAGAATCAGATGCACAGATGCTGCATTTGCTGTTGAAAATCCATTTTTCAGACCATAATGAGTTCGTATTTTTTCATGATTTGAGGGTATTCGCAAAACAGTCCTACCTGTTCTTTCTTCAATTGCGTCAAATGTCGAATGTGGTAAAGAATGGTTAAGCATTGAAGTGAAATTCCGCTCATGATATGCAAGAAGCGTTTCTTCCGGCATGAGTATCATGGCAGCAGTTGAGTCAACCCCTCCTGAATAAGAAAGAGCAGTGTTTTTTCCGAATTTACGAGGAGTTCTTTCCCATTTCTTTGTTTCGGAGACCCACGGTGACAAAAGAACTTCGAGAGCAAGGTGAAGCAAAGCCTCGTGGGTCTCGCTGAGCTTGAAATCATCGGGCATGTCCCAATGCACCCAACCGTTTGGATGACGTAACCAAAGACGTTGGCGTTCTTGCAGCCAATTCGATAGAAGATTTTTCGGATCCCAATCTCTTTTTTCATTGGGCATAGGAGGCCCCTCATTTAATTCACGGAGTTGGATGATTTTTCGCTTGGCTCGGGAGCAGTAGTCGTCGGTATCGGAACCGGGGTATTGTTTCACAAATGCAACTAATTCATGCCATTTTTCTTCGTTGTATAGTGCCCTCACGATTAATGGAATGGCAAAACCATGGTTTGGACCATCGATCTCATGATTGGCGAGGCGGCGAGCTTTTTCCAAATTCCCTTGATTATACAAGCGACGAATGCGCCATCTACGTAAAGCATGTAATGGCATACTAGCATCCCCCACTGTTCCTTCGAAGAGAAGATTCATTTTTGATTATCACCCAATCATGAGTGGTCTGGCTACAAAGGCTAAGGCATGAGCGCTCCGAGAGGGCATCATGGCGGCGGTCCTCATCACCGGTGGTGCTGGTTTCATCGGCCGTCACTGCGCCAATAGATTTCTCAAAGAAGGTTGGGATGTTCGTTTGTTGGACATCGTTTCAATCGCAAAAAACGACCCCATTCTTAATCCAGGATACCATGCGCTTGTCGGCGATATCGGTTCTCTAAAGGCTGTCAAATCTGCAATGCTCGGCTGCGATGCTGTCATCCATCTTGCGGCAATAGTGTCTGTACCGAAATCAATACAAGAACCAGAAAAAACAATGCAAGTGAATGTGGACGGTACAAAGAATGTATTGGAATGTGCTAAGGTGTGCGGTGTATCAAAAATCCTCGTTGCTTCCAGCGCAGCCGTCTACGGTGAAGTAGAAAACCTACCAATTGAGGAAAGCGCCCCCTCGGTAGCACTTTCACCATACGGCGAGAGTAAAATGATCAATGAGCAAGATGTTGAGATTGCCCGCCTCGGCGGCTTGAATTCACTCGCATTACGATTCTTTAACGTCTATGGTCCAGGCCAAAACCAGACCAGTGGCTATGCTTCAGTCATTCCAAATTTTGTTGAAAAAATGATGAAGGGAGAGCGCCCAACAATCTTTGGAGACGGTTTGCAAACTCGTGATTTCATCCATGTCAGTGATTTAGTCGAAGCGATGTATAAATTGTGCATCGAGAAACTGCCCTTCAAGCACTCTGTAGTCAATGTATCAACGCAAACGCAAACGACTGTTCTCGATGTGGTCGAGGCAATAAATCAACACCTTGAACCCCACACCTCCCTACGAGAGATTAAGCCACTTCACACATCTCCAAGAGCAGGTGACATCATGCATTCCTATGGAGCAAATTCCCGATTAAAATCGATGATTCGTTGGACGCCGGGAACCGAGTTGAGTGAAGGCATCTCATCCCTTATCGATGAGGCAACTAACGAGGGTGAACCATGAACATAGCATGGTTCACTGTCCGCAAATGGAGTGATTTTTGCTCGACAACCACGAAGGCACTCGCCGAGGGGCTTGTATCTAATCATCATAATCTCACTATCATCAATTCAGATCCTAACGAAACGCATGACTCATTTGATTGGAACCACGTTGCTTTGGATCAATCAAAGGTGCCAGGCAGAGGCGGGGCGAGTCTGGCGCGTAACGCAGTGCGCTGGATGGTTCAAACCGAAGAAAACGCATTTGATATTGCAATTATCGATTGGCCTTTGGCTTCTAAGCTAGCTGCAGTTGCTGTCAAAAAAGGTTCAAAGGTGATCTTGATGGATCGATCCCCACCTGCTGATGTGACATTGCTCGGTAGAATGCAATGGAAAGTGTGGCGTAAAGCTTGGGACTTGGTGAGAAATGGAACGGTGCAACAAGGTCTTGTCGTCTCCAAAGCCCACCAAGAATTTGTGATGCAAAAGTGCAATGTCGACAAGCAGATGATTCAACCACTCCCTGCTGGGGTCGATTTACAATCTTTTACCCCGGGTGAAAAAGAGTTCGATGGAGTGTGGAAAATGGTGTACCACGGGCGTTTAGACAAACACAGAGGGGTGCTTGCTCTGCCAATGCTTCTTTCCAAATTAAGACATCAAGGAATCAAAGCAGAATTAAGTTTGGTTGGTGAAGGGAATGCGTTTTCATCGCTCCAAAGGATTGCAGCACATGATGAATCAATTACACTCTCACCTCCACTCTCCAAAAAAGCAATGGCAACTCATCTCCAAGAGCAGCACATTGGGCTTCTTCCAATGCCAGACACCCCCGTATGGTCGCTTGCAAGCCCACTCAAACGAAGCGAATACCTCGCTGCAGGTTTGCTCGTTTATGGGGTGAATCATAAAGGGCACAAGCTCGACGGAACAAAGAAAGAATGGTATTGCCTCTCCGAAATGGAAACCTTTCACGAAACTGCTATCAGTTGGTTAACCAATATGAGCGAAACGGAATTGAAAGATGGCTCGCAAGCAGCAAGAAAGTACGCTGAAGGTAATTGTTCTTGGGAAAAAACTATTTCTCACTTAGAAACAATCCTTCAGTCAGTCAAATTGGATGCGTAACATTCGATCCATTTAGCTTGGGTTTTGACCAGTTCTGCTTCCACATCGATCGCCTCGAGAACAGGTGGAGAATCGAGAACTTCACTGACAATTTTTACCCACTCTGCAACAGTTGACCCCGCTCTTATTACTGATTCAGGGAGAGAGGTGAGATGGTTAGATGCAACGATTGGCAATCCGCATGCCATTGCTTCGAGAACGACCATCGGTTGTCCTTCGTAGAGTGAGGGCAAAAGAAGAACGCTCGCTGTTCGTAAAAGTTGAAGCTTTTCTTCTTCATCCACCCAACCTAAAGCCGTTACAGAGGGGAGGGCGGATTTCTCAATTCCAGTCATCGAAAGTTTGAGCGATGGTCTTGTTTTGTTCAACTCTGTTGCAATTTCAATCGCCATATGATGTCCCTTCACTCGATCATTGCGCCCCAAGAGAAGGAGGTGTTCCTGATCTCGAGAAACCGCAGCAGGGGTTATTTTTGGGTCATATGGGTTTGGAATCACGATCGTATGCCCGATTGTGGCTGAATAGTTGTGGTGCCACTCCTGAGAGAGAACAACCACTTTCGCTTCTGCTTGGTGTATCAATTTTTTGAAGGCTTTGCAGCGCTTTGAGGATGATGGCCCAAGCCACTGATCAAATTTCCCAGAATGAATGTGCACCACAATTTTGCAACCTGCGGCATGTGCAAGCAATGCAAA
>ENA-ORDA01002438-ORDA01002438.1-marine-metagenome-genome-assembly--contig:-NODE-2438-length-14105-cov-5.857856_pt1 | contig 14105 bp, 12 predicted proteins | sample MGYA00237778_ERZ508506 | MGnify/ENA primary metagenome ERZ508506 (study PRJEB26177, sample SAMN06267891) | marine metagenome | isolation source: Monterey Bay, California, USA | place: Pacific...
TAATAATTATTTTTCTATTTTTTCTAAGTTTTTCAAGGCTTTAGCGGAACTTGTTTGCTGTTTTCGAACACGTTTAGTCGATTTCTTTTCCAAGTCAAAATTTGGTAGCACTTTGGCAACTAACTCTCCAGTTTCGTCATATTCTTCTTCCATAATTTGGTCAAGTACCCACTTCGCATCGTTGCTGATGATAAAACGAGCATTGTCTGAACTTGGGGAAAATAGTACACATTCCACATTCTCAAGGAATCTCCTCTGTAATTCACTAATACAAATTTCAGTATAGTTAGCAATGCTATCTTCTTCTAAATCCAACTCACTGTTTGTGACTATTTCCTGTATTTGGATATAAGTTACAAAACCCTGTTTATACAATAAGTTCAAGATATCTCTATCAATTAGTCCCATTAAATCATATTCTTCCGTAGTAATGTTCACTCTCATGATGGCGGCTAAGCAATTAAACAAATAAACTAATCCGAGGAATATCTGCTTGTGAATCATAGCAAGGTTTGAACATTGAATTGTTGTCGCTGTAGCATGGTCAACATATATGTCCTCGAATTAAAAGGAGGGAAATACTATGTTGGAAAGACTAACCATACCTTTCAGCGATTTAATCAACACAAAACAGGATCGGGTGCAAAATGGACTCAGAAGCACAAGGTTGTAGATTTGTTTGCTTTTCACAAGGATATGAGAGATTCTGATGAAAATAAAATCACTATTCAAATGATGAAGAAATACGGGGTCAAGAACGTCCGAGGTGGCTCCTGGACTAAAGTGAATATGTCCGATCAAGAAATTCAACGATTGGAAAAGAGACTGAAACGAAGAACACCTAAGCGTAAATCGGCTCCACAAAAAAAGAAACAATGCACGAGATGTGGAAGAACATCACATACTGCCACCAAATGTTATGCAAGATTCCATGTGAATGGCAAATCCCTAACTAAAAAGAGAGAGATTAGCAAGAAGCAATACGAAGATTTCTTCAAATTTTACAAACAACAGAGAACCCAAGTCGCAGAAGAAGATCCTTCACTGACTCCTGCTGACGTGAATAAAGAGGTAGAAAAGTTGGAAAAAATCAGCGAGGAATCTCCAGGGGAAATTATTGAGGTTATGGAATCGTATTCTGAAGAAGAAGAATCATTGGGCTATGATACATTACTTTCTGGCTCGAATTACACATTCCTAGATTTGATGGATGACACCATCACTGCAGCCGTGCAAAAAACAGTAGATTCGGTAGAAAAACAGGCCAAAAAGACTGTTAAAAAAGTCAACAAATCAGCCAAAAAATTGTTCAAAGGAATGAAGAAGAAATTCAAGAAATGATTTGTTGTACACGAGGGCCCCCCTTGTACACGCCCGTATCTACGTCGGTACCCATGTGGATACGGACATGCACAAGGGGCTCCCTTGTATACAATTTTAGCGAATAGTCGATGATTTCGACATCAAAGAATTAGTCGCCACAATTCCAACCCAAATTCGTCATTATCGGCAGCGAAAAACAAGATTTCTTCGGTTTCAAAACTTGAAGAGGCCGAATTAAAGCCACCAGGGTTGCTTCCATTGCTTCCTGGATTGATGTCGGAAAATAACCATGAGGTGGATGTCTGAGTATTATATGCCCACAATTCTCTACCGTGTATACCATCATCGGCACTAAAGTAAAACACTCCATCCTTGCCTATGCCAAGATATTGCGGGGAACTACTGTCTTCTCCATTGTTGATATCATCAACCACCCAAGATGTTAGATTTACAGAGTTATACCCCCATAATTCGGAACCTAATCCAGCAGTTTGTCCGCTAAAATAGATCATATTATCATACCAACCACCTGATATTGAGGCCGGGAAACTTCCATGTTCATTGATTAACCAAGATGTGGAGTTGGATAAATTATGTGCCCATAATTTCCTGTCATCAAAAGTAAATTCTGGCTTAGCATCAAAATATAAAATTCCGTCATGGTATTCGAAGAATGTCAAGCCTAGAACATCCAAATCATCAACTACAACTGTGAGATTATGGTTGATTGTATCGTAGGAAAGTATGTGATTGATATCTGAGAAGTAAACAACGTCATCCACGACCAGAGGCTCTTGTACAATGTTGGAAAGTGAACCAGAATTAGTCCAATTAACATGAGGGATTTCCCAAGTACTAAAATTGGAAGTATCATGTATCCATAAAGTGTGTTTACTGCCATTGAAAGCACTGAACATTACCTTGTCTCCAAGAACCATTGAAAAGTGATAACCTGGATTTCCATCGCGAGGATATTCTTGTTGATCCCCTCCATGTACAAACTTGCCCGGTGCAGTATCAATAACCAAGGAGACTTCATGATTTACAAGGTTCATAGACCACAACTCCAATCCAAAATCTGCGCTATCTGAACTGAAAAACCACATTTCATCAAGAACCAATGACAAGTACTTGCCAGGATTTTTTGAATTACCAGTCGGTGGACGATAACCGTCTCCAAGAGCTGAGAGGTCATACACAAGCACTGATTCAGATGTAGAAAAGTTATGCATCCAAAGTCCATCATTCACAACGGAGTAAGCACGGTCTTCGTAATATATGGGTATCATAGGCTTTTCATTATGAGTACACCAAACACAAGCAATTGATGTGACCATCTCATCTGCAGGAGAGGTGGTATGGGTTTCCATTGAATATACGTTAACTTGATTGTATGTCGAAAAATAAACATTATGTTCATATTCAAAATATGTGAAGGATGTGCAATAATCCGAATTGAAACAAAAACCTCCAGGTGAACTACTATTCACTCCTTTTGTTATGTCGATCACTTGCAATTGCTCAACTTGCATTTTTTCTTGGTCTGGTGAATCTCCTATACATCCCGACAATGAAACAGCCACTAACAAGATAGAGACAAGAGAATTCTTCAACACTTGCATATAGATATCTAAGAGAATTCTAACTTGAATCTTTTGCCTACAAAAGTCCTTCAAGAATAAGAATTCGAACCATGTTTAGACAAGGTTACTGCAATGGATAAGTGGTTTTCTTGTGTTCACGAGGGGTCATTCTAAACGCCCTTGTATACGATAAATCTGAATCCATGGCTCTGCAGTGGGTTATATGCAACGCTAGGGTTACGTACGGAGACCGTTGACTTGCAAGACCCACATCAATACACAGACTCTTGCTGGTTACTCTTCTTCCAGGAAGGCATTGAGGTGGTCATTAAGATGGTTGATGGCCTCGTCAATTCCCTCACTGCCCAATATTCGTTGCTTTGTATCCAGGTCGCTGATGAGCAAGGCAGTCACTGCGAAGGCAGTATCTCTGTCACTATCGATGACTTCCATCACTGGTGCTTGCTGAATCCATTCTTGGACGGAATCGTCTTCAATACTCAGAAGAGATGCAATACGAATCATCACGTGATTTGCTAGTTCCTTGAGTCGTTCTTGCTGTTCCTCCGAAGTATCTTCCAGCGGGTCAATATATTCTACTTCAGCACTGATGTAGAGCTTTGTATGGCCTACGTCATCGGGAATAAATTCCAACATCGATTGCAAATCAGGGTCAACACCTTCGGCATTGGTGAGCGGGTCCATCATCGGGTGGTCAAACGGAGGTAGAGCAGGCTCAATCACTTCGCTCACTGTGAATCTTCGTCGCCCTACAATCTTGAGAAAGTGGTTGCTGCCTTTGGTTTCGTGATGAAGAATTTCAGCCTCGCAGCCGTGAGTTTGAGGACTGTCCCAGTGGTTCGTGTGGTTGAAGGGGTCGTTGAGTACGAGGCCGAAGTTTCGTTCGTCAAGAAGACAATCGTCCAACATTTGACGGTACCTTGGCTCAAAAACTCGTAGTTCTTGGATTTCACCGGGCATCAAAACCATTGGTAGGACAAACAAGGGTAGTGGGGCCATAGAGGCCAATACAATCATTGGCTTTTGAAGGTGTGTTTGATAAGATTCCCCACGTTTCCGAATCCCTATCGTTTATGGATTGGCGATACTTCCAGCAACCATGGCCATTATGATGATTCTCAACCAACAACCCTACGATGGAACTGACGTGACATGGAATGCACTTCGCCTTGCCCGTCAACTTCACAACGATGGTGAAGAAGTTCGCATTTTTCTCATGAACGATTCTGTTGACCTTGCACGAGATGGTATTACCATCCCTGAAGGAAATGAAGACATGGTTCAGATGCTCAAGGACCTCAATGCTGGTGGCGTTGAAGTTCGTGTCTGTGGTACATGCCAGAACCGCTGCGGCCTCTACAAAGGACAACCCTACTACGACGAATCTCTCAAATCGACCATGGCAGCATGTGCTCAATGGGTCGTCGAATCAGAGAAAGTCCTCACCTTCTAAACCGATTAAAATCATCCTTTCGGGTCAGTCCGAAACATAAGTTGCCGTGCAAGCGGTTCTCTTTGTGAGGTTGATGGCGCCCCGTCAAAGTGTAGCCATTCCACCCAAGGGCATTGGCTCTAGGGCAGTGAGCGTATCTCCACGAAGACTTGGGCCTGTTGCAAAGGTTGCAAAAATGCCCTTATCCGCCAAATTATGGGAAAGAGCAAACCACGTTCTGCCGTATGCATCAACACGAATGTCCAAGAAATCTCCCAAACCACCGCACCGATTGTATCCACAATCTGGTTCGGTGTCAATCGGGTCGTCATCAAGGTTCAGTTGAACAGTAGTAAAGAGCGGTGTTTCGTTGAATGCGTCGGTAGCGTAGGTCAAGTAAGCGTTCCATGTTTCCTCATCACCGTTTGCTTCGCCCACATAGCCAAACGCTACTGTTCCGGGGTCGCCTGCAACAACTACGGGAAATCCAGTTCCTGAGAGATTGATGGGTGGAGCGATCATTGAAGCATTTGACCACGTATCACCTTGGTCAACAGAGTAGGACCAGTAAGGCATGTTGTCAAGTCCCATCCACATCGCGTGTACGTTTCCTTCAGAGTCAACTTCGACCTGTGCCTCTTCTGCATTCCATGTATCGGCCGTCCCTGTTTCTGATGTCGGCAATTGGTGTTCGCTCCAACTGATACCTGCATTGGTGGTTCGGAAGATCGAATATCCTTCTCCATCGCATCCTTTGTTACCTCGGTAAAAATTCCCGTCAATACTACCAACCAAATGGGCAGAAAGACCGCCTGATGAGCATGTTACGGGCGCACCTGATGTTTCTGGACCCCATGTTGCGCCTCCGTCCTGACTGGATGAGCAGAGTGGATGGGGTGCGTTTCCGTTAATGCAGAACATGTAAGTGGTTGGATGGAGCAGTGCAGGCATGTTGCTGCTGGCGATGGTTTGGTGGTCTTGAACCGAGTAGGCTTGCGTTGCTACACTTGGTCCGGTCCAACTGTCTCCATCGTTATCGGACCATTCCACCGTCATTCCAAGAAGAGCGTGCATGTCAAATTTCATGATTCGTCCAGTCCACGGGTCAACGTAGATGTAAGGGTCGTTGGAATTGACAACTGGGATAAGCGGATTGTAGACGTTCTCACACGAGTAGTCCAAGGTCTCTAGCATACCGATCAGGTCACAAGAAACGATTGCAGTTGAACCTCCGGGTCCATTCCCGTATGAACTCATGACGAGCGTGTCGGTTAGAGTAATTCCCATGGTTGGTTCGAAGGTTGACATGCCGATGCCGTAGTAGGTCCCTGAAGCTGGCTGTGGTGCGTTTCGAGCACTCCATGAGACCGAGTCGTCACCCCATGCATCTTGTGCTCCTTCCGTATGGTACCAAGTTAGAGGTTCCTTCTGAAAGGTCCAAACCGACAAAGCATTGTTCTCCTCTTCGGATTCTTCTGCCCCAAAGCAGCCCGAAAGGGAACATGTCGCCATGAGAAGGGCGAGCAGAATGGCGGATTGGGTTTTCATTGTTCCTCCGAGGAATTGGCTCCATTAAAGGATTGTACCTCATACCGATGGCTGATGTTATCAACGTCTCGTGAAAGATTACCTCAGCACTCGCCGAGATGGGTTTTGTGGCTGAGGTCAGTTCATTCTTCTTCGCTAGAACCGTTTCCTGATAGAGCAGTTTTGAGTTCACTCAGGTCAATTCGGTGGTCTTCATTTTCATCAAAGGCCTTGATGATTTGAGACACTTGCCCAGGGGAAAGAAGGTCGCCTACAATGGAGCGAATGCCTTTGTGCAATTCTGGTCCGTTGATTGAACCATCGCCGTCTGCATCAATTTCTTCAAAGAAGGATTCAACTGACATTCCTTTGTCGCTAATGGCTTGATTTAGATTGTTTAGTGCTTCTTCAACGGTCCAGTCTTCGCTGCTCATGGCCTTGCTAAGGGCGGTACAACAAAAACAGTTTCCCTGAATAATGAATGGTGAAGTTGTGCATTTACGCGTGTACATTCTTAACTAACAGGCTGTCGCAGTGAATATGCAATCACGGGTTTTAATCACGAGTTTCCTCGTCTTCCTCTTCATTGGAAGCGCAATATTGCCGTTATGCCAAGAGTCAACGATTCAACCAACGCTTGAGGATGAACCAAAGTACAACCACGTGAGCAACGTATCTTCATCCACTTTTACTTACGGACTAACCGAAGAATCCAAACAAGTGGGAGACGCAGTACAAGTCTACATTCCACTCGAGGCAGGGTATTCAATGACTTCAGGGTCTGTTAATCTGAGTTTGGAAGGGGACGAGGTAAGTTCTACCCAAATGTACTCAATCGCAAACGGGGGCTTGAACGGCACCATGAACGGAACGGTATCTGATGGCTCAGCCATTTCCCTGCAGAGTGCTAGTGCAGGCCCACCTCAAGCGGGTACAAATTCCTCCTTCTTACTCAACAGCATCAGTTTGAATGGTGTCCACGCATACGATACTTTGGAACTTGCTTGCGGTTTTGCTTCTTGCGGCTCAATTGTTGCGACAGGTGACTTAACCCTCTATGTCAACACGCTGATCGTCGGTCAAGGGACCTATATCGAAGCGGACGACCTTGTTGCAGGAGGTACAGGTGTGGGAACCAGCACAACCACACAAAGCAACGGTCGAAACGATGGTGGCGGCGGCGCGGGACATGGTGCAACAGGCGGCAGCGGTGGCGGTACAAACGGTGGTTCAGGCGGCTCAAGTTATGGAAACGGAACCGAGCGTGGAAGCCAAGGTGGCGGCGTCTCAAGCAGTTCACATTCTGCAGTTACCGGAGGGAACGGTGGCGGATACATCCAAATTTATGCGGATTCAATCATCGTTAACGGCTCAATTGAGGCAGATGGAGGAAACGGAGACGCCGGCAGTCAAGCCTCAAGCGGAACCGGTGCGGGTGGCTCTGGCGGAGGCGGCGGTTCAGGTGGTTCTATTTTGATTCAAACCAATACACTCAATGTTGGCTCAAATGGCCGAATCAGTACTGCTGGCGGTAACGGCGGCGACGGTGCCGACGGTGCCCAAAACGGAATTGGCTTCGGCATGTACGACGGCGGCGACGGTGGCGGAGGCGGCGGAGGTGGCCGAATATTGGTCAATACGCAATCCGGCGGTTACACCAATTCAGGAACGGTACAGGCAAACGCAGGTTCAGGAGGTGCGAAGGGCTTGAAATACGGTACTGGGATTGATGGATATGACGGAACTGCTGGTTCAAACGGAATCCTCACTACCTCAACATGGACGGGTTATCTTTCAACTGGGAACACCACCCGAAACAACGGCACGTTTGTTTCTGAACCGATCGAAACGCAACCAGGTATTGCATCAACTGCATACTTGGTGCATTCCTCATTTGTTCCAGCCAATTCATCACTCACAGCACATTATCGCTGGACTATTGGAGGGGACGATACCTCCGAGGACCAATGGAGCGAATGGAGCGAAGTGTCTCTTTCTGGAACATGGATTCCTCGCCATCATTGGATTCAGGTCAAGTACGATTTTAATCGGACCTTATCCGCCTCACCGACGCTAAGTTCAATTTCCCTCCAAACTTCACAATGGACTTCAATGGAACATACTGCGTTCCAATATGATGGAGTTTCAACTTCTATGGATTATCAAAATACACCACTTGGATTCACCGATACGTTGGTTAATACAAGTTCCTCTCAATCTCACAGTTTTACTGTTGATGTACCATTGAATGCAACCCTTCTGGATGATGTTCACGTGTGGATGGGCTGGACACCTGTCGGCCCCCCGGACCATCCACCTGCCTCCTTCACTGAGGCAGTAGTCGGTACAACTGTTGTGAATTCCTCCATGCTTGATTGGCAGGAGGAAGGCCATGACGTTAAGTTCGACGCGCAGGTAATCCAGACGTTGATTGATACCGCAACCCCATGGACAAACACTGATGGAATGGAATGGGTTACGCTCAACGTTACTCTTTCCATGCTCGGAGACACGGCAATGACCTTTGAGGATCTCTGGATGCCGTGGTCTCTATCAACTACGATTCAAGTCAGTTCACAAGTAAACAGCATGATTCTTTCCGAATGCTCATCCTTCTACGGCTCAACCGATGGTACATGTCTTGGTGCTGACGGTTCTCATCCCTTCACACTCACCGGCTCAACCCTTCCAGCCGGCGCCCCAGCCTTTTCTTACACCATTGATGCACCTTCATTTGAATGGGTGGACAGTTACGCTCCAGAAATTGATTTTATTCAACATCGTAAGGGCATCGAACCTACACCAGATGTGCGAGTGGGAGAAAGTTACAGTCTCGTTCTCTTTGATGGTATGAATGAACCAGATTTGACCGTTCAGCTTTTGGGTCACGACTGGCAGGAAGGCGATGGTTTTGAAACAGCAACGACAATGGTGTACTACACAGCATTACAGGGATATTATCTCATGATGTCAACATCGGGAATGGACGCAGATTCCACACACCAACTCAATCTTACGTTCCGTGTGATGGATAGCAACCTCAACGAGATTTCACCTCGGCCAACATATACACTCAGCATTCATCCGAGCCAACCCGAGGTTGGTACGTTGAGCATATCCGGGACGAGCCATGTAACCGGTGAATTTGATGCGGCTACATGGGACGCTGACAACGCAATGTTTGAGTTCATTGTGACGGATGTCAATCAACGGTCTTCCCTAGATGTTGACCTCCATCTCACCCATCAACTCCTGGGAACAGTAGATTTGGTGATGAATTGGTCGGAGCAAGATTCTGGATACGTGGCTATGTGGCAACCTGGTCGGGACCACCTTGGCCAGTGGAGTCTAGAGGTTGACATGCAGGAGGCGAGTGGCCTTCTCGGTATTGATTCTGACGGATTGAAGGCGGGCCAAGACGCCTCTTTGCTCTTGGTTGACAATCAGGGACCTGTTCTCTCGCTGGTGGATTTTGCTGGTGAACTTGAACGTGGGGCCGCCCAATATGTCAATCTGTCCTGGCAGGGCCAAGATGGAGAAACAAGTTCTGGAAGCGTTTCAATTGTACAAGATGGCATTGTCCTTGATTTCAAGAACATTCTACCAACGCCTCTCAAATCTTCGAGTTTGATGTTTGAAACCGATGAATTTGAACCTGGATTCTATACCATCGTCATCCAGCTTGAAGACGATGCTGGTAACCAAGTCATTCACGATGGAAACGGCTCATATTCCTTCGAAGTTCTTCCTCCGTGGGTAGATGGAACGATTACACTAAGTGGACACAATGAGACAGCCCTCCAAATCGTTGGAGATATTGTCTGGCGAACGGGTTCTGGTCAGGTGACACTGGTCGAATCCAGTGGGTCGTTTACAGACCAATTTACAGCAGTTAGCGGTCCTCTTGAATTGACGATCCCATTAGGTGAATTGATTCAACCAACCATGACGTTCACGGTAGAGGCCTGCGACCTGAATCAAACCGAGATATGCTTCAATCAAGTCTTTGAACTGAGTTTTGTGAATTCGTTCCTTGTCAATGTCGACTCAATCTGTACGGTCACAAATCTTGATTTGAAAACGACTGATTCGGCCGAGGCAGTGTCTTGTGAAGTATTCAATGACGGCTTTGTTCCTGTGACGATGAAGTATGTCGCACCTGATAACGCCGCGCTAATCGGAGAATCATTGCTGCTTATGCCTGGTGTGTCCAAACAGATGGTATTCTCTCTAGAAAACGGTTCATCGGACATGAACCGCTCAGTTGAATGGTCGCTAACAGCAGAGAACTTGGTCAATGGTCCGGAATTGATTGATACCGGTAATGTCCAAATATTCCGTTCCTTGCCCTCAGACTCAATTGACCCAACCACAAACGAACCTTCTGATAGTGCCTCAAGTTCGGATTCATTGTTTGGTCCCATCCTCGGGTTATTTGTACTTCTTGCAGCAGGTAGTGCTTTGTTCTATAGGAATTCACGGAAAGACGAAACTGGCGGGTTTGGTGATGAATTGATGAAAGAATACGATTCAGAATCGTATGAAATAGGTTCAGAAGAAACGGTGGCCTTAGAGCCCGATATCAACTCCGAATCTTTGCAAGAATCCTCTGCGCCGAGTCCTGAAGAGTCAGCAACCTCTGTCGATGATAGTGGCTATGAATGGTATTCTTCAGGAGACCTTCATTGGTACCGGGCTGAAGGTTCCAACGGAGAATGGTTCCCGTTTGAAGGATGAATACACATCTTTGGGTTACCTTCTTGTTTGGTAACACGATGAGGTTCTATGGAAGAAGAGGCTGCTGATGTTGCTGCTGTTCCAAATGCCCCTACATTGCCGCCAGTCGGTGGTTGGCCGAGAGCAATTGTATTCCGAATTTTTGCTCTTCTTTTTGCCGGTGGGGCGGTTTACAACAACCAAGATGGTTTAGGTGCCATCATCGTATTGTTTGTACTGGTTGTACCGTTTGAACGCTTCTTTCCTCGGCACGACCATCAACACTTCCGCCGTCCTAATTTGAATCTTGACCTCGGCTACGCTCTTGCTTCGCCCTTTTTGCAGGCGATTGGGCTTGTTGCGGCAGTCGTTGTTGGTGTGATGAGCTTCACTTGGATCCCAGGATTAATTTTGCGACCGTATGTTCAATCCATACCCGACCCGTATCTTCTTCTCGTCGGGGTCGCTATGTTTGATGTCGCTTCCTATTGGACCCATCGCTGGTATCACGAAGTACCTCAACTTTGGAAGTTTCACGCAATTCACCATTCACCAGAACACATGGATTGGGCGAGTGGTTTTCGAGCCCACCCATTTGATGGCACATTGATTGCTCCAGCATTCTTTTTCCTTATTGCCGCAGGTTTTAGCCCCGAGTTTTCGGGATTGGTTGCAGTGGTCCAAATTGTGCTCGGATTGTTCCTTCATGCAAACGTAAGGATTTGGTTGAAGCCTCTCTCAAAGATTATCATGACTCCTGAGTTTCACCACTGGCATCATGCAAACGAGCCAGAAGCAATATGGTGCAATTACTCAACGTTCCTCCCCTTATGGGATCTCGTGTTTGGGACGTACTACATGCCCAAAGATAAGCGACCAACGGTGTATGGAGTTGATGAGTACGTACCAATGACCATGGCCCAACAATTACGATATCCTCTGGTTGGAATGGGCAATCCCCTGAGATGGTTGAGGCATCCGTTCCGGTCAATCAAAACGATGTTCAAAGGAATCTGGCAAATCTTGCGCATGATGAAACGGTCAGCACTTCGTCCACGAGGAGAAGAATTTGAGCGTGCTGTGCTACGATTGAATGACCCATCAGCACTTGTGGACGAACCCACATCTCTTTGAGACATGACTTCCAGCGTAGATTGAGTCATATGTCGTTCCGAGTTTGTATCAACTGCCACGGAATCAGAGTCTATCCCTACATGGGATTCATGGTGGGGCAGAGGTTTCAATGCCAAGACTGTCAAGAATTAATGGTCATTCCTTTGGAATTTGAAAACCGAGAGGACTACCAAGAATATCTCGAAGGCATTGCTCCGAATCATCCCAATCTCATTGTGGCTTCATCAAATGGTGAAGACGACGACGAAGAATGAACGCTTCACGCCTCTGTGTCCCTTTAGGGAAGGCCCTCTTCGGTTTCGGGATACACAAACCGTCAAAAGGTACCTTTGTCACGCATCGGCATGAGCCCTGTGGATATTGCGAACCCCAGTGAAGAACATACTATGCTTCGCGAGATGGTCCGAGATTGGACGAAGGAATATGTTGAGCCCCAAGCTTTGGAGCATGACAAGCACGAGCGTTTCAATCTGCCACTCATGAGGTCAATGGGCGACCTTGGATTGCTTGGAATTAGTGCTCCTGAGGAATATGGAGGTTCAGGTTTAGATGCAGTTGCCTGCACGATCGTTCACGAAGAACTGTCTGCTTCGGACCCCGGGTTTGCACTTGCTTACTTAGCCCACTCCATGCTCTTCACTAACAATTTGGCCCACAATGGAACCGATGAACAAAAAGCAAGAATCCTCCCAAAGGTCTGCTCCGGAGAATGGATTGGTGCAATGGCAATGTCTGAACCGGATGCAGGTACAGACGTCCTCGGACTTGGCACTTCGGCAGTTCAACAAGAAGACGGAACTTGGCTTCTCAACGGGCGAAAGATGTGGATTACAAACGGATGCATTGACGAAGAAGGAACACCCGCCGATGTAGTCTGGGTATATGCCCGAACTGGTACGGATTCAAACGGAAGGGTTCAATTGTCCACGTTCCTCGTTGAAGCAGGAATGCCAGGATACAGTGTTGGCCAGAAAATCTACGACAAAACAGGGATGCGCGCCTCCAACACTGCTGAATTGGTGTTTGATGACTGTGTTGTCCCGGCAGCAAATCTAGTTGGTGGCGTTGGAGAATCACTCATTCACATGATGGGCAACCTCGAAATTGAACGGCTAACGCTCGCAGCCATGGCCCTTGGTATTGCTCGCCGTTCTCTTGAAGAGATGAACCGGTATGCAACCGACCGAGTCGCCTTTGGCTCAAAGATTCGTGATTTCGGACAAATTCAACGACACATCGGTGAAGGTTGGGCCAAGTACAGAGCCATGCGGGCTTACATCTACGATACTGCAAATAATCTTGATATCGGTACTGCTGGACAGCGACTTGATTCAGACGGTGTCAAACTTTTCGCATCAACTGCAGCAAAGGAAATCGCAGATTCAGCCATTCAAGTCATGGGTGGATACGGCTATGTTGGCGAATACAATGTAGAACGTCTTTGGAGGGATGCTAAACTTTTGGAAATCGGTGGAGGAACACTTGAATCTCACCAAAAGAACATCACGCGGGACCTTCTCAAAGACGGCGATGCAATCACTCGATGAGGTGTTTATTCCTCTTCTGAACTTTGATGAGGTGCTTCATTTGGCTCTTCCACATAGCTAATTGCTTCGGTGAATATTCCACCAATAAGGCCGATCATAATAGGAATCGTAATGAGCCCAAGTACTGGGAATGTAATTGTAAAAATGACAATTGCTCCAACCGCAACGGCAAAAAGAGATACAGGGATGTAATGCGTATCAAAATCTAACACCGACATCCTGACGACCTTTGTCGGCTTATGTTGGGTCAGTCCCTGACCACGTTGCTATTCGTCTTCTTTTTTGGACTGTGTATCCACATCGTTTGATGCTGCTTGAACTACAACTTGTGCAGCTTTGACCACACTCATTGATTCCATTGAGCGAGAGGATTCCATTTCCATCTTTTTGGAGGTGATTTCAAGCCATTTAGTACGAAGAATTTCGTATTCTTTCATCTTAAAGGTATAGTCCTCATTGGCTCGATTCTTAGCCCCAAGGTCGAAGCGAAACATTCCAAGGGCTGATATTACAAGCAACCCAATGCTGAAAAATTTGATAAAATCATATTCTTCTTTGGTGGTGATGTCAAAAACGCTCCATCGAATCATGATGAGTAGGACAAGGACAAGCGTTCCAAGGCAAAGTAACAAATTCAGGAATTCCATAGCATCCATACTGGACCTTCTTCGTAATTTTGGCTGATCTGGTGCACGGTCAAAGGCCTTTGGCATATTTATCCATTAATGCCACCTCATATAGTTATTTTTCAGTATTCAACTGGGACAGGGTCAAGAATTCGCCATAAGTACCATGCAGCAGCGGTGCGGTAAGGTTTCCATC
>ENA-ORDA01002439-ORDA01002439.1-marine-metagenome-genome-assembly--contig:-NODE-2439-length-14103-cov-5.820476_pt1 | contig 14103 bp, 11 predicted proteins | sample MGYA00237778_ERZ508506 | MGnify/ENA primary metagenome ERZ508506 (study PRJEB26177, sample SAMN06267891) | marine metagenome | isolation source: Monterey Bay, California, USA | place: Pacific...
TCCGGATGTAAATCAGATAAACACATGAATACAGACTTGAAAGCACCTAGTGCAGAAAAACAAGCAAAATCATTAACCATTCATAATTCAACTAGAATAGATAATTATTTTTGGATGCGTTTAACAGACGAACAAAAAACAGCAAAAAATAAAGATGTTCAGACACAGAAAGTTGAAGCATATTTAAATTCTGAAAATGAGTATTTTGATAAAGTAACAGCTTCAACAAATAATTTTCAAAAAGAGCTTTTTGAGGAGATGAAAAGTAGAATTAAAGAAGATGATACTTCAGTTCCTTATTTTAGAAATAATTATTTTTACATCACACGTTTTGAAAAGGGAAGTCAATATCCAATTTATTCTAGAAAAAAAGAAAGTCTAGAGGTAGATGAAGAAATTCTTTTTGATGTGAACGAAGAAGCTCAAGAACATGAGTATTTTCAATTAGGTGCTCTTAATGTTAGTCCAGACAACAAATTGGTTGCCTTTGCGACAGATACAGTAAGTAGAAGACAATACACCATTCAAATTAAAAATTTAGAAACAGGGGAGTTATTAACTGACAAAATAGAAAATACCACAGGAGGATCTGTGTGGTCAAATGATAATAAAACTCTTTTTTACACAAAAAAAGATCCTTTAACTCTGCGTAGTTCATCAATCTACAGACATATATTAGGAACTGATGCTTCTGAAGACGTAATTGTTTTCGAAGAAAAAGATGAAACGTATAGTACCTATGTATATAAGACAAAATCTCATAAATTTATTGTTATTGGTAGTTCAAGTACTTTGTCCTCTGAATTTAGAATTATTTCTGCAGACAAACCCTATGGAGATTGGAAGGTAATTCATCCAAGAGAAGACAATTTAGAATACAGTCTAGCTCATTACGGTGATTATTTTTATATACAAACTAATAAAGATGATGCGATCAACTTTAAGTTGATGAAAACACCAGTAAACAAAACCACTAAAGAGCATTGGGTAGATGTTATTCCTCACAGAAATGAGACTTTACTTGAAGACGTTTCTATTTTTAAAAATTATTTAGTTATTGAAGAAAGATCAAATGGTTTAGGGAAGATTAGAATTAAAACATGGGACGGAAAAGAGGATTATTATTTGCCATTTAATGAAGAAACCTATTCTGCAGGAGTATATGCAAATCCTGAATTTGATACAGATGTTATTCGTTATTCATACAATTCCATGACAACTCCTAACTCTGTGATTGATTTTAATATGAAAAATCAAACAAAAGAAATTAAAAAAGAACAAGAGGTACTGGGTGGCAAGTTCGACAAAAATAATTACAAAAGTGACCGAATATGGGCTACAGCTAGAGATGGAAAAAAAGTTGCTATTTCACTAGTATATCATAAAGACACAGAATTAAATAAAAACACTCCACTATTACAATATGCCTACGGGTCTTATGGATATACTATTTCTGATGGATTTTCTTCTACACGATTAAGTCTACTAGACAGAGGCTTTGTTTATGCTGTCGCTCATATTAGGGGAGGACAATATTTAGGTAGAGAATGGTATAACGATGGAAAAATGATGAATAAAAAAAATTCTTTTTTTGATTTTATAGATTGTTCCAAATATTTAATTGATAATAATTACACCTCTGCAAAACACTTGTATGCGATGGGAGGATCTGCTGGTGGTCTTTTGGTAGGGGCAGTTAGTAATTTAAATCCAGAATTATATAATGGAATTATAGCAGCTGTTCCTTTTGTAGATGTTATTTCTACTATGTTAGATGAATCTATACCACTTACTACTGGCGAATTTGATGAGTGGGGAAATCCAAAAGAAAAAGAAGCATATGATTATATGTTGTCTTATTCACCGTATGATCAGGTAACTTCAAAAGAGTATCCAAATATGTTAGTAACAACAGGGTATTTTGACAGTCAAGTACAATATTGGGAGCCAGCTAAATGGGTTGCTAAACTTCGAGAACTAAAAACGGACAAGAATACTTTATTACTTCATACAAATATGGATGTAGGTCACGGCGGAGCTTCGGGTCGTTTTGATGCTTTGAAAGAGACAGCAATAGATTATACTTTTTTATTAGCACTAGAAAATAAAATATAAATAAATTAAAAAGTTTTAGTAACTAAATAGTAATGGTTAGAAATAAGGGTATTTATAAAAATTTAATAGAACTAGTAGGTCAAACCCCGATGGTTCAGTTAAATGTGATAACTAAAAAATTTCCTGGAAAGTATTTTGCTAAATTAGAAATGTTCAATCCAGGTCATTCCCAAAAAGATAGAATAGCTTTACATATAGTCGAAAATGCCGAGAAAAAAGGTATTTTAAAGCCTGGTAGTACAATAGTTGAAACAACATCTGGTAATACTGGGTTTTCGTTAGCTATGATAGCTATGGTAAAAGGCTATAAGTGTAAGTTAGCCGTAAGTGATAAGTCTTCATTAGATAAGATAGATGGGCTAAGAGCTATGGGTGCAGAGGTATTTGTATGTCCAGCTAATGTTCCTGTTGAAGATTCTAGATCATACTATGAAGTAGCCAAAAGAATTCATAAAGAAACTCCAAATTCTGTTTACATAAATCAATATTTTAATAGTTTAAATATTGAAGCTCATTATGCCACAACTGGTCCTGAAATTTGGGAACAAACAAAAGGAAAAATTACTCATTTAGTAGTGGCTAGCGGAACCGGTGGAACAATTTCAGGGTCTGGTAAATTCTTGAAAGAACAAAACTCAGATATCAAAATTTTAGGTGTAGATGCTGTAGGATCTGTCTTAAAAAAATATCACGAAACTGGAGAATTAGATAAAAATGAAATCAAGCCTTATAAAATTGAAGGGTTGGGTAAAAATTTAATTCCTACTGCAACTGATTTTTCTATCATAGATGTATATGAAAAAGTAACTGACAAGGATGCTGCTTACAAAGCAAGAGATATCATTAAAAAAGAAGGGATCTTTCCGGGGTACACTTGTGGAGCTATCATGCAGGCTACAGAACAGTATGTTAATAAAGGAATGTTTGATAAAGATAGTTTTGTAGTTTTAATTTTTCCTGATCATGGCTCACGTTATATGAGTAAAATTTATAGTGATGATTGGATGAAAGAACAGGGTTTTTATGATCCCAATATGCCTCAAAATAAACCCTCAATAAACATATAGCTTATAAAATTTTAATTTGTTTTTTTATTTTTAAGCTTCTTATTCTGTTTTTTTTTATTTGATTAACTCCTCAAAATTCAGTTACTTTGCAGGCTTAAAAGTGATAGTATAAATACTTTAGATAATGACAAACGATTTATTTACTAGAATTAAAGAAGATAAAGGACCACTAGGTAATTGGGCTGATAAAGCTGAAGGATACTATGTTTTTCCTAAGTTAGAAGGTCCAATTTCTAATAGAATGGTCTTTAATGGGAAAAAAGTTATCACTTGGAGTGTGAATGATTATTTAGGCTTAGCAAATCATCCTGAAGTTTTAAAAGTTGATGGTGAGGCAGCTATAGAGCACGGAATGGCCTATCCAATGGGTGCAAGAATGATGTCTGGTCATTCAAAATTTCATGAACAATTAGAAAATGAATGTGCAGAGTTTGTAAGTAAAGAAAAAGCTTATTTATTAAATTTTGGATATCAAGGAATTATGTCAGCTATAGATGCTTTAGTTGGTAAAAATGATATTATCGTATATGACGTTGATACACACGCTTGTATCATTGACGGTGTTCGCTTACATCCAGGTAAACGTTTTGTTTACAGGCATAATGATATGGAAAGTTTTGAAAAAAACATGAAACGAGCCGTTAAAATGGCCGAGAAAACAGGAGGAGGGATATTAGCAATCTCTGAAGGAGTTTTTGGAATGCGTGGAGAACAAGGTCGGTTAAAAGAAATTGTAGCTTTAAAGAAGAAATATAATTTTAGATTATTAGTAGATGATGCCCATGGGTTTGGAACATTAGGAGAAGGAGGAAGAGGAACAGGCTTCGAACAGGGCGTACAAGATGATATAGATGTTTATTTTGCAACTTTTGCAAAATCTATGGCAGGTATTGGAGCTTTCTTAGCAGGAGATAAAGATGTGATTCAGTTTTTACAATACAATATGCGTTCTCAAACTTTTGCTAAAACCTTACCAATGGCAATGGTAAAAGGAGCATTGAAACGCTTAGACATGATTCGCACTATGCCAGAATTAAAAGATAAATTATGGCAAAATACCAATTCATTACAATCTGGTTTACGCTTAGCTGGTTTTGATTTAGGAACTACACAAACATGTATTACTCCAGTTTTCTTAAAAGGTGATGTTCCTGAAGCTATGGCGTTAGTTCATGATTTAAGAGAGAATCATGGTGTTTTTTGTTCTATAGTAGTGTATCCAGTAATCCCGAAGGGGTTAATAATACTTAGATTAATTCCTACAGCTACACATACACAAGTTGATATAGATGAAACTATTGTTGCTTTTACTGCAATTAGAGAATTATTGGAAAATGGTACTTATAAAAAGATTGCCAATACTATGATGCAAGAATAGAAAAAGTATCATTTCATTTTACTTAGTATCAAATTAACATAAAAAAAATCTCATCAATTTGATGAGATTTTTTTATAAAAATTATCTTCTTTCTCTTCTTTTTCTTCCAAAGCCAGTTGGCTTTCTGTCATTGTTAGAGCTTCTGTCTGGTCTATCACCGCCTCGTCTGCTAGAACTTTTATTCTTGTTGTTATTTTCACTTCTTCTGCCTCCAGATGATTTTTCTGAACTTCGACGTCTACCAAAACCACCACCATCTTTATTGCCAAATGGTCTTTTTCCTCCTCGTCTTCTTCCCCCACCACGTTCTTTTTTTGTGATTTCTATATTAACTCCTCTACCACTAAACTCAGGTTGATTTTCAGAAAAAGAATTTAATGTCTGTTCTTCAAATTTTTTATCGATTTCAAAAAATGAAAAAGTGTCTAAAATGTCAATGGCACCAATTTCTATATTATCAGTAATTTTTTGATCATTTATAAGTCCTATTAACCTCGCTGGGTTTAGGCTATCTTTTCGTCCAATATTTATAAAAAAGCGAGTCATATTTTCATTAGAACCCCGCCCGTTTCTTCCAGTGTCCTTTGATGATAGATCATTTAAGTCTCTTGCATTTTCATAGTAAGAGAGGAAGGTGTTAAATTCTAAAGAAACAAATTTTTGAATAAGTTCTTCTCTAGATAATCCCTCTAATTTGTCATAAATACTTGGTAAAAAGTTTTCAATTTCGCTTTGCTTTACCTCTATACTATTTACTTTATCTATTAAATGCATTAATTGGTTTTGGCAAATTTCTTTTCCAGTAGGTATTTTAGCTTGAACAAATTTCTTTTTAATGATTCTCTCTATAGCTCCAATTCTTCCTTTCTCTTTGTTGCTCACCAATGCAATTGAAATACCAGATTTTCCAGCTCTTCCAGTTCTACCACTTCTATGAGTATAGTTCTCTATCTGATCTGGTAATTTATGATTGATAACATGCGTAAGACTATTTACATCTAAACCTCTTGCAGCAACGTCTGTAGCAACTAGTATTTGAACAGTTTTTTTTCTAAACTTACCCATAACAGAATCTCGTTGAGCTTGAGATAACTCTCCGTGAAGTGCATCTGCATTGTATCCATCTTTAATTAGATTATCAGCTACCTCTTGAGTCTCTCGTCTAGTTCTACAAAAAATAATAGCATATATATCTGGGTTTAAATCAGCAATTCTTTTAACAGCTGGATATCTAGTTCTTTCAGAAACTAAATAATATTCATGACTTACGTCATCTGAACCTGTATTTTTTTGACCTGATGTAACTTCAACAGGTTTGGTCATATAATTTCTGGCAATAGCTTCAACTTCTCTTGGAAAAGTAGCTGAAAATAATAACGTTTGTTTTGTTTCGGGTGTAGCATCTAAAACCTTATCAAGTTCGTCTTTGAACCCCATATTTAACATTTCATCAGCTTCATCTAGGACTAGCCATTCAATATTTCCAAGCTTCAATGCTCTTCGGTTAATTAAATCTACAGTTCTTCCTGGTGTTCCAACTACAATTTGTGCACCTCTTTTTAATCCTCTTATTTGTTCTTCTATATTAGCGCCACCATAAACCGTAACTACCTTTATATTTGGCATATATTTGGCAAATTCTTTAATGTTGTTACCAATTTGAACAGCTAGTTCTCTAGTTGGTGATAAAATGATAGCTTGAGTATTTTTGTTAGTATCATCCGCTAATTCTAATATTGGAAGACTAAAAGCAGCTGTTTTACCAGTTCCTGTTTGTGCAAAAGCTTTTAAATCGTCAGTTGAGGTTATAATTTGTGGAATAGCTTTTTCTTGAATAACAGTTGGTTTTTCATACCCTAAATCTGTTAATGCTTTGTTGATAGGTTCTTTTAAACCTAATTCTAAAAATGTTGACATACTGTGTTTTTTTGATCCACAGACGCCCACCTGTAAATCCTAATTTATATTACGACTTGATCTTTATAGAATAATACCTTCAATGAAAAATCGTGCAAATGTACTATAAATAAAATAAAGTTTGGTTCAGTTTACTTTCTAGCTAATTCTTCTATTTGGTTAAAAATCTTTGTTGAAGATAGGGATGCATAGGAATTTACCACAATACCCTTTTTGTTTATTAAAATAGTTCTAGGTAGTTGACTAGTTAAGAATGAGTTTGCTTTACTATTAGATTCTAAGTAATATTGAGATTTTATATCTAATTTAAAAATCCTTTCTTTATTATCATCATATATTCTTACACCAATGAATTCTAAATCAGGATATTTTTCAGATAGATATTGAATTTTACTAGCTATAAAATCTTTTCCAATGAACTCAGGGTTCCAAAAATATAAAACACTCTTTTTGTTTTTGATTAATCTCCTAATTGATTTGTGTGATTTGTTGTAATCTATAATTTTGAAATCATTGAGTAGTTCACCTTCCTCAATTTTTTTCACATCAGTGGTCAAATTGAGCATTAATTTTTTATCCTCTAGATTTGTGGTAAGGTCAAAGTAGGTGTTAACTATATTCTCGTTAATTTTTCTTGAAGATTTCCAGTAAAAATGTCTAATAAAAATTTTTCTCAACATAGAATTTCTAGAATTTTCATCATTTAATTCTGCAGATATTTCTTTTAAAAGATTTACTGTAAACTCATCTGAATTAAGATCATATCCAAGAGAGTTTACTTTATTGTATAAATTGCTTAGTACATAGTCTCTGTAAGCATAGAAAAACATCAAGGAATCATTATCCAATGAGATGTATTCTCTGTGCTTATAGAAATCCTTATTGATAACCGAATGTTCGTCATGGTTAATTTTAGCGGAGTGAGCTAATGGATAGTTTTCAACCTTTGAATATAATGGAAAAGTTAAAGCTGTCTTTAGAATATCGTTAAATTTATCAGACTCTTCCGGATGGTTATTAATATAGTCATTGTATCTGTCTAATTTAACTTTTTCTACTTGTGAGACTTTAGCACTAAACTCAGTGGGAGATAAATCATAGTATTGGAAAAAGATTCTCCTTTCTCTTTCCGATTCTAAAAAACTATCAATTAATAAGTTATTTCTTTCAGCACCTTTTCCACTAAACACCAATGTTTCATCAAAATCCCAGGTGTTTAACCTAATTAAAAGACTATCCTTGGGTTGTAGATAAATATATTGTTGTTCATTTCCATGTTTGAAATTAAATAAACCTTCATGTAAGGATGGTATTTCACCTAAGAAGGTGTTATTTTTATCTAAATAAAAAGTATCTAAAGGAATTTCATTTTCAAACAAGATGATACAATTAGATTTGGGATTTATAATTTTACCACCAAAATAAGTGCTATTACAAACTTGAGAATTATTACAACCAAGTAATACGGTAATACTTACCAATATTATTAAAGCAATTGATTGACTAAAATTTGAATATACCCTCATTCTTATACAAAAATACATATCTAATTTAGTGAAGCTTGTTAATAGCTTGTTAAAACAGAGTATACAGACTAAATTTAAATCAATGTTTTTATGATTAATCATCCTTTATTTTTAAGTCAAAACATAAATGTATTTAGTATTTTTGCACGGAATTTAAGAAAAATTAAAAATGTTATCAGTTTCAAATTTATCAGTTCAGTTTGGTAAGCGTATATTATTCGACGAAGTAAATACAAAATTTCTAAACGGAAATTGTTATGGTGTTATAGGTGCAAATGGTGCAGGTAAATCTACTTTTTTAAAAATAATTTCTGGGAAAATGGAGCCTACTTCAGGTCATGTGTCTTTAGAGACAGGTAAAAGAATGTCTGTATTAACCCAAGATCACTATGCTTTTGATGAATTTCCTGTTCTAGAAACAGTAGTAATGGGTAATAAAGACCTATTTACAATTAAATCTCAAATAGATGCTTTGTATGCAGATTATTCAGATGAAAATGCTGATAAAATTGGTGAACTACAAGTAACTTTTGAAGAAATGAATGGTTGGAATGCAGATTCTGATGCAGCTGCTATGCTTTCTAATTTAGGAATTAAAGAAGATTTACATTACACTTTAATGAGCGAATTAGATGGTAAACAGAAGGTTAGGGTTTTGATAGCTCAGGCATTATTTGGTAATCCAGATGTGTTAATCATGGATGAACCTACAAATGATTTAGATTTTGAAACTATAGCTTGGTTAGAAAACTTTTTAGCAAATTTTGATAATACAGTCATTGTTGTATCTCATGACCGTCACTTTTTAGATGCAGTATGTACACACATTTCAGATATTGACTTTGGTAAAATAAATCATTTTTCAGGCAATTATACCTTTTGGTATGAATCTTCCCAACTAGCTGCTAAACAAAGAGCTCAACAAAATAAAAAAGCAGAGGACAAAAAGAAAGAACTAGAGGATTTTATTAGACGTTTTTCTGCAAATGTTGCAAAATCAAAGCAGGCAACTAGTAGAAAAAAAATGATTGAAAAACTGAATGTAGATGACATAAAACCCTCTAGTAGGCGATATCCTGCAATCATTTTTAAAAGTGAAAGAGAGGCAGGTGATCAGATTTTAAATATTGATGGATTGTCAAAATCAAATTCAGAAGGTACTTTATTCAATGATATTCACATAAACTTAAACAAAGGTGATAAAGTAGCTGTAATTTCAAAAAATTCGAAAGCAATTTCAGCTTTTTATGAAATAATAGCAGGTAATATAGTTGCTGATTCTGGGAAGTATGATTGGGGAGTAACTACTACACAATCTTATTTACCACTCGATAACTCGTCTTATTTTGAAGATGGAAGCTTAAATTTAGTTGATTGGTTAAGACAATATGCTCAGACTGAAGAAGAAAGAGAAGAAGTTTTTTTAAGAGGATTTCTCGGTAAAATGATTTTTTCAGGTGAAGAAGCCCTTAAGAAAAGCAATGTCCTTTCTGGAGGAGAAAAAGTACGGTGTATGCTTTCAAGAATGATGATGAAAAGGGCTAATATTCTAATATTAGATGAGCCAACTAATCATTTAGATTTAGAATCTATACAAGCTTTAAATAATTCACTAATTAATTTTTCAGGAACTGTATTGTTTTCAACACATGATCATGAATTTGCACAAACAGTAGCTGACAGAATTATTGAATTAACACCCAATGGTGTCATAGATAGATATTCAACTTTTGATGAGTATTTAAATGATACTAAAGTGAAAGAGTTAAGAGAAAAAATGTATAAATAGTTAAAAGAAGTTATTTTTTCAAAGGACTTACAATTTCAACATCACTAAAGGAAATTGCTCCTCGAACAACACCATCAATTGTATTTTTTAAAGCCTCAATTAATTGAATTTTTAATTGTGTTTTGTGAAATATTAAACTAATTTCTCTAGCCGGTTTTGGAGACTTGAATTCTTTCAATAGTTTTTTATCTTTTTCATTTAAATCTAGGGTGTGTAAATAGGGTAGAAGAGTCATTCCCAACCCCTCTTTTGACAATTTTATTAATGTATCAAAACTTCCGCTTTCTAGTTGAAAACCTTTGTTATTGTTGGTTTTATAATTCCTGCAAAGGTTGATAATATTATCTTTAAAACAATGACCGTCCTCGAGTAACAAAATATCTTCCATTTCTAAATCATCAATTTCAATTTGATTTTTTTTATACAAACGGTGTTCATGGGGTGTTAAACCAACAAAGGGTTCATAGTATAAAGGGCTTTCTTTTATGAATTCATTTTCTAAAGGTGTTGCCGCTAGCCCAGCGTCTAAATTATTATCAAGTATCTTCTTAATGATTTCTTCGGTAGTTAATTCTTCAATAATCAATTTTACTTTTGGATATTTTTTTGTAAAATTACTTAAGAACATGGGTAATAAAGTTGGCATAACTGTAGGGATTATTCCTACTCTAAATTCACCACCAACATATCTTTTATGTTGATGTACGATATCTGTTATTCGACTACTTTCATTTACTATTATTTTAGCTTGTTCAACAACTTTTTTACCAATATCAGTTAATTCAATAGGTTTTTTTGATCTGTCAAATATCTGAATATCAAACTGATCTTCTAACTTTTGTATCTGCATACTCAAAGTTGGTTGTGTAACAAAACTGTGCTCTGCCGCTACAGTAAAATTTTTGTGTTCGGCGACAGAAAGGACATATTTAAGTTGTGTAATAGTCATTTATAGGATTTTACTATAAAAATAGTAAAAACTATAAGTTTATGTTATGATATTTAAATAAAATTTAAATATTCCAAAATTTACGTTGATTATTCAATTCTTCCTCTTGCTTTGCATAATCATCTGTAGAAATAACCTTTAAAAAAGAAGGATGTTGTTCTATAGCATATTCAATTTTAGTAACAATATCAGAAATTTCATCATTTTCATAATCAATGGTAAGTGGTTCTTTAATAACCATTGATTGCAATACATTTCTTTTTTTTATCATTAAGCCTTTTTTATCAAAAGAACGTCTAAATCCATCAATAACTATTGGAACTACAGTAGGTTTATAGGTTTTGATAATATGTGCAGTTCCTCTTCTAATAGGTTTAAAAGGCGTAGTTGTTCCCTGAGGAAATGTAATTACCCACCCATCATCTAAAGCCTTACTTATATTTGAAATATCGGACATTTTCACCTGTCTATTTACATTTTCACCAGCACTTCTCCAGGTTCTATCTATTGAAACGGATCCGGTGTAAGCAAATATTTTTGGAAGGATTCCTGATCGCATTGTTTCTCCAGCAGCTATATAATATAAGTTTAGTTTTGGATTCCATATATAACCAATATTTTTAATTGAATCATCTCTGCCTTTTAAAGAAGCGTTAAATACATGAAACATAGCAGCTACATCTGCAAAATAAGTTTGGTGATTAGAAATAAAAAGAACATTAGTGTCAGGTAAATTCCTGAGTACTTCTGAACCTTCAATTTTCAGGTTGTTAAAACTTCTATATCGCCCGTGAGAAATAACACCAAGAATTCTAATTAACACTTTTTTAATCCATAAAATATGTCCAAAAGGATTCTTTTTAAATATGGGCATTATTTGAAAGTTGTTTAATATAATTACTTGCTAAAGTACAAAAGAATTTATGGTTTGATATTTTTTAATGCTTCTTTAATTTCACTCAAAATCATTGCAGTGGCTCCCCATATAATTAAACCATTTATTTGAAAACATGGTACAGAAGTTTTTTCCATGTAGGAATTGTTAATTTGAGTAAAGTGAATATTATTATCATCTAAAATATCATCATAGGATATTTCTAGAATTTCTTCTACTTCATTATTTTTTTTAAAACTAGGTTTCGTATGACATACACCAATAAAAGGAGTTACTAAAAAATTACTTGGAGGTATGTAAACATCAGTGAATTCTCTTAAAATGGTAGTATTTTCTTTAAACACACCAGTTTCTTCAAAAGTTTCTCTTAATGCCGTTTCTTCGAGATTATAATCTGATACTTCTGTTTTACCACCAGGGAAACTTATTTGTCCAGAATGAGTTCCATTGTAGCTGGCTCTTTTTGTAAGTAGTAAGGAAACTGTATTATTGTCATTTGGATAAAAAAGAGCTAAAACTGCTGCAATTTTTGGTTTATTAGCTTGTATTTTTTTTTCATTATATTCCAAACGAATTTTTGGAGCTAATCTAAATTGTGCATCTAATCCACCTAGTTTTATTTCTTTAATTTTAGTTGAATTTTTTAAAAACTCTTTAAAGTTCATATGCTATTCTTTTTTTTTAAAAAGAAAACCAAGGCCCAATCTCCTAAGAAATTTTTTTTCAAAATTCCAAAAGAATTTAAATTGTCCAAATAAAAAACCAACTATAGGAAGGGTGAGTTGATAAATTGGAAAAATCAATATGATTCTTAAAGGCCAATAAATGAAACCGTTCGTTAAAGATTTTGAAATACCAAATAGAGCTGTTAATGGGTCTGCAACCCAGGCTGCAAAAGAACCATTAATTGCAAAAACAATAAAAATAAGAAAGATTTGAATATTTGATGTAATACCCCAACGTGCTTTTAATTTCTCCATTTAAAAAAAATAATATGCTGCAAAAATAGAGGATTAGATAATCATAAAAAAACGAAACTAGGTAAGATTAAAAAGTTTATATATCTAGGATTTTATTTATATTACAAGCTTATAATTTTATAGTATATATAGATGAAGAAATTAGCACTGCATTGGCAGATATTATTAGGAATGTTATTAGGAGTAATTTTTGCTCTTATCATGGTAAATTTTGATTTTGGTAAAGAATTTATAAAAGATTGGATAAAACCTTTTGGTACCATTTTCATAAATTCATTGAAATTAATTGCAATTCCATTAATACTAGCATCTCTTGTAAAGGGTATTTCAGATTTGAAAGATATTTCAAAATTGTCACAAATGGGAGGAATTACAATAGTTACATACTTAATAACAACTGTTATAGCTGTTTTCATTGGGTCTATACTTATGTTTGGTGCTTTTTACACTGGAGTAAATCTAAATGATTTTCAAGGAAATGAATCAAATTTAATTGTAAATGCAAAAGAATTTGATGTTAGCGATTATAGAATGACTTTTTTTTATACAACTTTCCCATTTTTGATTTCAATATCTATTTTTATTTTACTTTATAAATTAAAAGAAGTTTCTAACAAGCTAATTAAAATCGTAATTTTTATTGGAATAATATTATTATGTTTATTTCTGATTGCCAGTGGAAATAAAACATCTATGGCTTCAGTAATTGTAGTTTTTATAATAAGTATGATATATTATAATAGAAGTTTTTTTTCTTATTTAAAAAGAATTTCCTTTGTAATTTTTACTTTTTTTATATTAACAAGTCTCTTTACATTTTTTGCTTAAAAAGCATCACTTACATGAACAGGCTCGTTGAAAATCGTGATTAAACCATCGATGTCCTTAACTTGTGAAAGGTTCCAGGCGTCATCTGGCTCTAGTTTTGGATCAGTTCTCAGTCGGAAAAAAAAAGCTTTAAAGGCTTTGTGATTTTGGGCAATGCTAGTTTCACTTCTTTTAGGTTTTGTTCCATCAGAAAAAATTCCTTTGAGCTTCCGTTTTATTTTAGGCTTTTTATAGGTTATCACGTTGAAAATATGAGCGTTCACAATTTTCATATGATTCTCATCATCAAAGGATGCTAAAAAGCGCATCTCCATTTCTACACCTGCGCGTAGTTTAGATTCTGTAAGGTCATCGTACAACGTTTCAAAACTCCCCGAGAATGCATTAATGAAGGATTGAAAAGGAACATGTTCTTCGACGTAGCGCTTTGTAATTACAGAACAAGCTACACTTAAAACCCAAGCAGGTGCATACTTCATGGCTATACCTCAGATATAATCATGGTATTTTATGGATTTCGGAGGAAGTGCTATCGGTGACGCTCTCAGAAGTCATTCGCAAAAAATCTACATGCCCAAAAATTGCTTCTATTTTGTTTTTTTCTTCCAAAATAATATACGAGGTGGAGCTATTTTTCATAAAATCTCGTGCAGCTTTAA
>ENA-ORDA01002442-ORDA01002442.1-marine-metagenome-genome-assembly--contig:-NODE-2442-length-14097-cov-3.980813_pt1 | contig 14097 bp, 10 predicted proteins | sample MGYA00237778_ERZ508506 | MGnify/ENA primary metagenome ERZ508506 (study PRJEB26177, sample SAMN06267891) | marine metagenome | isolation source: Monterey Bay, California, USA | place: Pacific...
CAGGCACCTCCAAAAGAGGCGTTTTGCCGGCGTCTTGTCGTTCCTTCTGTTGGGCAAGGGCGCTGGCGTGGATCCTCTGCATGGCTTCGGTCGTGGACTTGGTCCGCCATTTAAGCCCTTCTTTCTGTTTGAAGTTTGGATGGGTGATTGTGATGAGGTCAAAGAATGACCGTGCTTTGCGGTATTTTGTAAACGATTCGACAAAGTCTTCTTTTTTTTCAAGTTCCTCGGCTTGTTTGACAAGTGACCAAGCTTGGTAGTAGAGACCACCAGGATCGAGTCTTGCAAGCTCTTCTGGTGTTTGGGCCAGTAATGGAGCGGTAAGAAGGGCCAAGAAAACGAGCCCAATGAGATGACGTAGGTATGCCATGGCGTGGAGAGGTTATCAAACGGGTGATTGGTGGAAAAGAGCAGATTTCATCCTGAAGCGGCGAGAATGAGCCTTTCAGGCATCAGGGTATTGACAGGTGCAGGCTAGGAGATTAGATCTTCGCCCGAGGGCGGAGTAGCCAAGTGGTAAGGCGCGGGTTTGCAAAACCTGTATTCGCGAGTTCGATTCTCGCCTCCGCCTCCAGTTTCTCTAAAAACCGTACCGGATTCGTTTTCGGTGCGGTTTTCTTTTGCGGCAGTTGACTAGAATGGCTGAACCAGCAACTAATTCCGGTGTGATCAGGATTCGAGGAGCACGCCAACATAACCTCAAAGGGCTTGATGTTGATTTACCGCGTGGAAAAATGATCGCCATTACTGGGGTGAGTGGGAGTGGTAAGTCGAGTTTAGCATTTCATACACTCTATGCTGAAGGACAGCGCCGGTATGTGGAATCGCTTTCGGTTTATGCACGGCAATTTCTTGATCAGCTAGAGAAGCCAGAGGTTGATTCGATCGAGGGGCTAAGTCCTGCAATTGCGATTGAGCAGCGAACCGGTGCGGGTAATCCCCGGTCTACGATTGCAACGGTGACCGAAATTCACGATTTTCTTCGTATTCTTTATGCGGCAGTCGGAGTGCCTCACGATCCAGAAACTGGTGAGGAGCTGATGCGGATGTCGACGGCCGACATCGTAAAGAGTCTTTCCAACCGTCCCGAGGGGAGTCGGGTAATCTTATTGGCGCCGATCACGACGGAGGGTGATTCGAAGGGAATGATTTCCGATCTTCAACGGCAGGGGTTTGTGAGGGTGCGTGTTAAGGGGGAAGTCATCGAGTTGGAGGCTGCCGAAGAAGTTTGGCCGGAAGACGGTGGTGAGATTGAAATTGTAGTGGATCGCTTAGTTGTGAAAGAGGGAGTGGATTCTCGGATGGCGGACAGTGTTGAGATTGCGATACGGATTTGCGGACTTGAGGTGCGTGCTCTAGCGCAGGAACGCGGTGCCGATCATTGGGAGGAGCTAGCTTTTGCTACAAGTTATCGGAATGCCAAAACTGGATTTGAGCTGCCGCTACTGACTCCAAAACATTTCTCTTTCAATTCTCACTTAGGAGCATGTGAAGTTTGCCATGGGCTTGGAACGGAGGCTTTTTGTAATCCATTTTTGGTTGTTCCGGACCCGAGTAAATCGTTAGCCGAGGGTGCTGTGGCTGTTTGGAGCAAGGTCTCAAAAAAGAAGAAAGGTTGGAACCAGTTACATATCGAAGCTTTGGCCAGTTTTTTTGGAGTAAGTCTAAATGAGCGATTTGATAGTTTTCCAGAGAATTTCAAACGGGCTTTGTTTTATGGGACCGGCGATACGAAAATTGAAGTTCCTTGGGAAAAAGACGGAGCGACTGTTTCTTGGAAGAAGGAATTTGAGGGGATTTGTAAGCAGGTTGAGCGTCTTTACCGCGAGACTGAAAGTGATGGAGTTAAAAGAAGTATGGGGAGATTTATGACTTCGCGTGAGTGCAAAGTGTGTAAAGGAAAGAGGCTCAAAAAGGAATATCTGGCGGTAACCCTGAAGGGGAAAGATGGAGCGAAGGGGATTGACGAACTTTGTTCAACTCCCATTGGTGAGGCTCTTGATTGGGTCGGGACGGTGGAAGGTTTTGCGGACCGCCAAGTGGCGATGAAAGGGGTGCTTGCTGAGTTAGAAAAACGTTTATCTTTTCTTGATGAAGTTGGGTTAGGTTATCTGGCGCTAGATCGTGCGAGCGGGACTTTGTCTGGAGGTGAAATCCAGAGAGTAAGGCTCGCGACACAGTTGGGTGCTGGTTTAGCTGGTGTCTTGTATGTCCTAGATGAACCTAGTGTCGGGCTGCATCCACTGGATAATGAGCGTTTAATTCAGGCCTTACAGCGTTTGCGAGATTCTGGAAATACGGTCGTTGTGGTAGAGCACGATGAGGCGATGGTGAAGGCGGCAGACCAAGTGGTTGAGATTGGTCCGGCGGCAGGGAAACACGGTGGGGAGTTAGTGGCACAGGGAACTCCGGCCGAAATTGCGAAGCTTGATACTCCAACGGGATGCTGGCTTCGAAGAGGAGTGCCAACGGTGAATTCTAGAAAAAGAAAATCGGCGTTCAAATTAACAATTAAAGGACCGCGTGAGAACAACCTAAAAGGTGAGGATGTCACGATTCCCCTAGGGCAGTTGGTTGGGGTGACGGGGCCAAGCGGGAGTGGCAAATCGACTCTAGTTGATCGGGTTTTACGTCGTGCTTTAGCTAGAAAGTTTCATCGAGCTAAGGACGAGCCAGGAAAGCACGAAGGGATTGAGGGCCTAGAGTATCTCGAGAAAGTGGTAATTGTAGACCAGAGTCCACTAGGTAAAAGTCCGAGATCCAATCCGGCAACCTATACTGGTGCCTTTGATTTAGTGCGCGATCTGTTTTCTCAGCTTCCTCTGTCGAGGCAGCGTGGTTACAAAGCAGGGCGTTTTAGTTTTAATGTTAAAGGTGGGCGCTGTGAGAAATGCCAGGGTGGAGGTTCGATCCGGATTGATATGCACTTTTTACCGGATGTCTGGATCGAGTGTGAGGCTTGCCAAGGGCATCGCTACAATCGCGAGACTCTCGATGTGCGTTATCGAGGGAAGAGTGTTGCCGATATACTCGAAATGACGATTGAGGAGGGGCGGGAGTTTTTTGGAGCGGTTCCGAGATTGAGTGTGATTATGAATACACTTTTTGATGTCGGGTTAGGTTACGTGCGGCTTGGACAAGCTGCTAACACGCTTTCGGGCGGTGAAGCTCAGCGCGTCAAGTTGGCATGCGAGCTATCTAAATCAGCGCCGGGGCATACGCTTTATCTTTTGGATGAACCCACGACTGGCTTGCACTATCAGGATGTGCAGGTGCTCCTTGAAGCTTTGTTAAAGCTTCGGGACGCCGGGCATTCGTTGGTTGTGGTTGAGCATAATCTAGATGTGATCTCAGTTTGTGATCACATCATTGATCTCGGACCCACTGGAGGGGTGGGGGGTGGCAACATTGTAGCAACTGGGACTCCAGCCGAAGTTAGAAAAAGTGAAAAATCTCTTACTGGGCAGGCTTTGCGGGATTTCACTACCTAAGCGTTCCGCCAGCGGGCGATTTGTGCGCGGACGTTTTTTATTGAAGGTGCTCCTGGATTTGTCCGGGCTTCGAGAGCTGTTTTTAACGAAAATACACCTGAGGCTTCCGGTGTGAATGCCGGGTCAACTTCGGTGAGGTCGAGCTTGTTGAGCGGTATGTTTGATTGGACTGAAATCGCAACGGCTTTTCCGACCAGCTCGTGAGCTGTGCGGAAAGGTATTCCTTGTTTCACAAGCCAGTCTGCAAGGTCCGTGGCAAGGAGAAGCGGGTCTTCTGAAGCGGCGGCACATGCGTCTTCATTGATTTCCATTTCAGAAATCATTTCGGTGTTTACTTTGAACGCGATGGTAAGGGTATCGATAGAGTCGAAAAGGGGTTCTTTGTCCTCTTGGAGGTCTCGATTGTAGGTGAGTGGAAGTCCCTTCACCGAGGTTAGGATTGAGGTTAGATTGCCATAAAGCCGACCGGTCTTTCCACGCGTGAGTTCGCAAACATCAGGGTTTTTTTTCTGAGGCATCAGAGATGACCCGGTGGTGTGGGCATCGGATAAGGTGACAAACCCAAATTCGCTGGAACACCAGAGGATTAAGTCCTCAGAAAGTCGAGAAAGGTGAGCGCCGATGAGGGCAAAGTCGAAAAGAAGCTCGGCAATGTAGTCACGATCAGAAATGGCATCCATCGAATTTGTGGTGACTGAGTCAAAACCCAGCTCCGCTGCAATTGCTTCGCGATCAAGATTAATAGTTGAGCCTGCAAGGGCGCCAGAGCCTAGCGGGGAAACGTTGACCCGACGACGGGCCTCAGTAAGGCGGCTTTTATCTCGGGCTAGCATTTCAACGTAGGCGAGAAGGTGGTGCCCGACGGTCACTGGCTGGCCACGCTGCAGGTGTGTGTATCCTGGAAGGACTGTTTCAGCGTAACGGCTTGCCTGATCGAGGAGCGCATTCTGAAGGCCACCAAGAAGAGTGAGGAGGTCATCAATAGCGTCCCGACAATAGAGGCGAGTGTCTGTGGCAACTTGATCATTTCGGGAACGTGCGGTGTGAAGCTTCGCGCCAGCCGCCCCGATCCTTTCGGTGAGAGCTGCTTCGATATTCATATGGATGTCCTCGTGTTCAATCGAGAATTCGAAGTGGCCTCCTGAAATTTCATTCTCAATTTCGCGAAGTCCATTTTCGATTTGGGAGAATTCATCCTCAGTCAAGATTCCAGCTTTGACTTGGGCCCTGGCGTGGGCGATTGATCCCAAGATATCGTGCGAATATAAGCGCCAGTCATAGGAGATGGATTCTCCATATTGTTGAACAAGATCAGCGGTTGCTTTTGAAAATCGGCCCTTCCACATAAGGTGGAGAGTCTTGGGGGAGTGCTCGTCGCATTCAAGTCTGGAGCGAAAAGAAAATCCCGATGGCCGGAATGGCCCATCGGGATTGTGAAGGAGGAAAAAGGCTCCGAGCCTAGAATTCGAGGTCTCGAGTGGTCGATGTCAGGATGGCACGATTGTTTCCGCAGGCGATCTGGATCTCTTCCATGAAGTCAGAGATTTGGACGTTATTCTTAAGGACGATCCCGTAGCGGAGCTCACTCATCATTCCAGCTTGGACTGACTCCACGCTGATCATCTCGGTAGCATCTGTAAATTTATCGAAAATATCATTGAAGGCTTTAGAGAAGTCGACGTCGTTGTTTACGCGGATGCGAAGCTGGTGAGACGCGCGCTTTGGAGCGAAGGCGTCTCGCTTGGAGATAAACCAAATGGCGAGTCCAACGATTATCGTGGTAACTAAAACGATTTCGTATTCGCGAGCTCCAACTCCCATGCCTGTCGCCATCGCAAAAAAGATAAAGGCAAGGTCACGCGATTGCCCCAGATTACGTCTGAAGCGAATCATGGAAAATGCGGCAAACATGCCGAAGGCAACAGCTTGGTTTCCATTGACGACCATGATGAGGATGGTCGTTACGGTTCCAATAATAACCAGGGTGTGAACGTAATCTTGTGAGTAGCGCGTGCCCTTGTAAGTGCTCTTGTAAAGAAGTCCGACTAACATGTTCAGGAAGAAGCTCATGCCCATGGCTCCTAGAACTTCTAGGGGCTTAGGGTCGCTTTGCCTGATGGTCTCAAGGGTGTCGATGATACTGTCTAAAGAGAATGCAATAACGGGGTCCATAAAGTGATGTGTTTTGGTGTGGAGGAATTTGGGTTCTTTTCGGGTGTGATCAGGCTGCCGGCTGCTTAAGTTTTCCGATTTGTGAGCGAAGCACTGGATCGACTTCTTTCATAGCGGTGCAAAACTTACTAAAGCTTCGTCTTACAAGTCCCTCTTCACCTCCATATTCACGGAACCAAAAAGGAACTGGGCCGATTGATTTCACCTCAAAAATTGATTTATTGGCAGGGATGATGTAATCCTCGAATCTTTGGTCGTCAGCCTCCAGTGGTAGGAGGTTTGAGCGGCACATCAAGCGGGTGTCGAAAGTAATTCGAAGCTGGCCATCGGGAGTCATCAGCGCCTTGCGATCATATCGAAGTTGAATTGCAGGACCAAATTTACGCCTTTCAACGAGGTCGAAGAGTTCTTTGATGATCATGCGTTCAGTCCTCGTCCAATCGCGTTTTATGGTTTTCAGGATATCGTAATTACCATTTGCAAACTCGATCGCCTCTTCCACGGGGAGAAAAAGTCTTCGTTTGGCTCCGAGACCAAAGTGTTTGTGCTTAATCTCAATAAAGCCGGTGGGAGGGATTTTTCCGCCCTCGCAGCCATAAATTCTAACCCGAATCTTCCGCCGGCTGGCAAGGCGTCTTTCCTTCTCCCAAAAGCATTCTCGATCTGGAGTTTCAAAATACTCCGTGACGATGGGGTAGCAACCGTCTTCCGACGCCAAGCTGTCCACGATAAGCCGATCGTCCAAGTCTCTCTGGATTTTCTCCATTTGGTCGAGCGTAATCAGATACTTGTATTCTGTGCGGTTAAGGCTCAATAGGAATCGAAGTTATGAAAGTGTCTGGGGAAGATAACTTGTGAGAGAGTCATCGCGGGCGGAAAGCTAAGGGGGAAAATCGGGTTCTGACCAGCCTAACTTTTCAGTTGATAGGCAGTTTCTCCATTTTTGTGGAGAATCAGATCTTTCTCGTCAACTGAGAGAGAGGAAGTCAGGCCAATTACGGTGTCAGACCATTCTTGGTAAGAAGCCAATCTTAAAAGACATACAGGCCAATCGGTTCCGAACATAACGCGCTCAGCGCCGAAAATCTCTAGCGTCTCTTCAAAGTAGGCCCGAATGGTCGAGGGATCAACTTCATCTTCGTCAGAGAATTCGGTCGCAAGACCCGAGAATTTGACTCCAAGAATGTTTTCTCTTTTTGCTAGTTCCTTCATTCCACTGCGCCATTCGGCTTCAATGCGGCCATTTTGAGCCTTTGGTTTAGCGATGTGATCAATGATCATTCCTAACTCTGGTTGGCGGTCGACTAGTTTTATAGCAACTGGAATCTGATGCTGGTAAAGGAGAATATCGTAGCGGAGATCATGAGTGGGTAATTTAGAGAGTCCGCGGTGGAAATCATTTCGCAGGAAATATTCGTCGGGTTCGTCTTGGAGGACATGGCGAATTCCTACAAATTTGGGATGATCGGAAAAGTGTTCTAGGTCTTCCTCCACATTTTCAGAAACTAAAGGTAACCATCCTACGATACCCCTTATGAGGTCACTTTGGTCCGCGATCTTAAGAAGAGAGGTTGATTCCTCAATGATTTGCCGAGCCTGGACAGCGATTGTTCCGGTAACTCCTGCTGCAGAGGTGACCTCTTCTAGTTCGGCGAGTAACTGGTTTTGGGCGAGGGGGGTATTAGCAGGGATCCAAGGGTAATCGTCGGTGTTGTAGGACCAAAGATGGTGGTGTGTGTCGAGCATAGGAGCTGAAGTTAAAAGTTAGAATATGGAGTGTCACATTTTGAATGTGATCCGTGAGCAAGGCCATTTTTAGTCATCACCTTGTCAAAAGATTGGTGAAGGTTCACACTGTCGCGTGTGGAAATCTAAGATATCTGGCGAACGGACGTTTCTTGTGAGGAGGTAAATGTCTAAAGTCTTGAATTATTCGCTCTCCTTACGTGGAACTTGGCGAAAGAGCCGGTCGAGTGCTTCGGCGGGAGGAACGTTTTCATAGATTACGGCATACACGACATCTAGAATTGGAGTTCGGGTGCCTGCGCGGCGGGCTGCCTCGTAAATGGAGCGAGTATTTGGAACCCCTTCCGCAACCATGCCAAGTTCCGTGACGATTTCTTCTAAGGATCTATTCTGACCTAGAGCGAGGCCAACCTTGTGATTTCGGGAATGAACCGAAAAACAGGTCGCGATGAGGTCGCCGAGGCCGGAAAGACCGGCGAAGGTTTCGGTTTTTCCACCGAGATCGGTGCCGAGACGGGTCATTTCGGCGAGAGCACGTGTGACCAGAGCGGAGATGGCATTGTCTCCCAACTTAAGCCCCATTGTGACTCCGGCGGCGATGGCGTAAACATTTTTGATTGCTCCACCGAGCTCAATGCCGGCGATGTCATGGCCTGTGTATGAACGAAAGCGATCTGTCGCGAAGATATCCTGAAGTGCTAGTCCTACTTCTTCGTTCAAGCATCCGATAGTGGCCGCGGCGGGTAGACCTTCTGCGATTTCTTCGGCGTGGTTAGGCCCCGAAAGAACCGCAATCTGATTGCTGGGGAAGTAATCACCGATAATTTGTGACATGCGCTTCCCGGTTTCTAACTCAATTCCTTTTGCGCAGGAAAGGATTACTGCAGATTCCGGAATGTTTAGGGAAACGAGGTTTTCCGCGGTGGAGCGAGTGGCTTTAGTTGGAACTACAAAAAGAAGAAGATCAGCTTTGGTGACCAAAGAAAGATCAGTCGTGGCGATCAAATTCTGTGGAAGCGTGGAGTTTGGTAGGTAACGCTCGTTACAGTGAGTCGAGTTGATCGCGGCAGTCACCTGTTCATCTCGTCCGATCAAGTGAACCTGGGGGCATTTATTGGCCAGAAAAACGGCGAGTGCGGTTCCCCAAGAGCCTGAACCCACGACCACGGGATTTTGAAATTTCATAATTCGGTGGCCTCCTTTTTTTGTCCGATTTTATTTTCGGTTCCGGCGCGTAGGCGTGTGATATTGGAACGGTGTTTCCAAATAGCGAGTGCACCCGCGACGATTGAAAAAAGAAAGAGTGGTTTGTTCCAGGAGCCATCCGCAATCTTACCGTGATACCAAGATCCGTAGATGGTGAGAATCGGAAGAGCAACCCCGGTGGCGATACTTCCGATGGACACATATTTTGTGGTGAAGGTGAAGATGGCAAAAATGATGATCAAGATTACTACGGCGGCAGGCATAAGAGCGAGAAGGGCTCCTCCGGACGTGGCAATGCCTTTGCCTCCTTTGAATCCAATCCACGGCGAATAGTTATGGCCGAGGATGGAGGCTAGTGCTGTCAAGACCTCAATGGTGTGGCCGCCTGTATCATCCGGAACAAAGTGACGAGCCAGAAAAACGGGAAAGAAGCCTTTCAGGATGTCTAGAATAAGACAGATGATCCCTGACTTTTTTCCTAGAGTTCTGAAAACATTGGTGGAGCCAATATTGCCCGAACCATGTTCGCGGATATCAATGCCTTTAACTTTTCCAAGTAGAAGTCCAAATGGGATGGATCCCAGAAGGAAGGCAAGAGGAATGAAAAGCCAGAGCATGATTATGGAGTCAGGATTTCGGCTCTCGGCGAATCGATTTAATGATCACGGGATCGATGAGTGGGACATTCTGGTGGGGTCCGGAGGCGACTCGTCCGTCGGGTGTCAAGGAGTTCAAGTAACCGGTTCCTACCTCGACCATCTTGATCTTGTTAACGATCTCCATGCCCTCGGTGACTTCTCCGAAAACCGCGTAACCCCCGCCGTTCTTGGGATAGTCGAGGTTTGGATTGTCGACAACATTGATGAAGAATTGAGCGGTTGCGGAGTGCGGATCGCTAGTACGGGCCATCGCAAGAGTTCCGCGCAAATTTTTCTTGGTTCGGGCACTTTCGTTTTGGATCCCGTCGCCTGTCTTTTTTTCGGTGGGGACGTCATTCTTTAATTCGAAGCCTCCGCCTTGGATCATGAAGTTGGACATGACGCGGTGGAAAATCGTTCCATCAAAGTGTTCTTGATCAACGTAATCTAGAAAGTTTGCAACTGTGATAGGTGCAGTTTCGGAGTGGAGGTTAACCTTGATCGCTCCCATGCTGGTTTCGATAATAATGTTTGAGCTGATATCGACGGGACCACTATCGACGGGACCACTATCGGCGGGGCTGTTATCATCGGGTTCTCCTTTGCAGGCGAGGAATAGCAGTGAAGCTGAGAGAATGAGAAGTGATTTCATAAGTGATTTTTTTCGGTTGTTACTTGGCTCGCTTTATCGAATTGATCGTGATTGTTTGAGTTGGGACGTCGGCCATGCCGTTTTTAATACTGGTTTTCACCGCTCTCATTTTTTCCACTACTTCGATTCCTTTTACAACCTTTCCGAAGGTAGCGTAACCCCCGCCATTGTTCGGATAGTCGAGGAAGGGGTTGTTAACCACGTTGATAAAAAATTGCGCGGTCGCGCTATTTGGTGCTGAAGTCCGAGCCATGGCAATTGTCCCGCGCTTATTGCTTGGAGTCTTCTCGCTTTCGTTTTTGATCGGGGGGTTGGTAGGTTGCTTTTTGAATGAGCCATCGGTTTCTTTAAATCCGCCACCTTGAACCATGAAGTTGCCAATGATGCGGTGGAAGATGGTGCCGTCATAGTGCTTGGCATCAACATATTTCAAGAAGTTTTTGACCGTGATTGGAGCGCTTTTTGAATCTAGTTCAATATGAATCTCACCCAACGAGGTGGACACAATCACGGTGGCTTCTTTAGCGGATAAAGATTTTTCGGGCTTTTTTTCCTCAATGGTTTTCTCGGCGGGATCTTGTCCAAGTGCAAAAGAGGTGAGGAATCCGATTAGGGCGATTTTACAGAATGATTTCATAAGCTGGGGTGAGTTTAGAGAAGACTAGTGGGCTTGCAACCAGTTGTCGCCAAATCCTAGGTCGATTTTTATCGGAACCTCGTTAGGTAAAATAATTGCGGACTCCATGGCTTCTAAGACAAGGGTTGGAAGCTCGTCACGTTCATCTTGATGGAGATCGAAAAGAAGTTCGTCATGAACTTGGAGAATCATCCTGGATTTGCGTCCTTGCATCAGTTCGTGAATCTTGACCATCGCCAATTTGATCATATCGGCTGCGGTTCCTTGGATAGGGCTGTTAATAGCAGCGCGCTCAGCATTGGCTCGAATACTGGCGTTTCCGGATTTGATGTCTTTGAAGTAACGCCGGCGTCCAGCAATCGTTTCGGTGTATCCTTTTTCGCGAGCGTTTTCAACAGTGTCTGCCATGAATTGGTGAATAGCGGGATACTGCTCAAAGTATGTTTCGATGATTTCGCTAGCTTCACTGCGGGGGATTCCGAGCCGCTGCGAGAGTCCGAAAGCTGAGATTCCATAAATGATACCGAAATTGACCATTTTGGCGGTTCGTCGCATTTCAGGAACCACTTCATCGGTTTCAACGCCAAAGACGCGGGCTGCAGTAGCGGTGTGAATATCGAGATCGTTTTTGAAGGCCTTTATCATGGCGGGGTCACCAGAGAGCGCGGCCATCACGCGAAGTTCAACTTGAGAGTAGTCGGCCGCCATTAAGGTGAAATCCAAGTTTCGAGAAATAAAAGCACGGCGTAGTTCGCGACCCATTTCTGACCGAACGGGAATGTTCTGAAGATTGGGATCAGACGAAGCGAGACGTCCGGTTGAGGTGACAAGTTGGTGAAGATGAGTGTGGACGCGATCAGAGTGCTCGGCACGATGATTTGGGAGTGCATCAACGTAAGTTGACTTAAGTTTGCTGGCTTCGCGGTAGCTAAGAATATTTGCGACAATCGAATGTTTGGAAGCAAGCGAAGCGAGGGTCTGCTCGTCGGTTTTAAATTGCCCTGTTTTTGTTTTCTTTGGTTTTTCGACGAGTTTCATTTCGCCAAAGAGGATTTCCCCGAGCTGCTTAGGTGAGTTGAGATTAAAAGGGCGGCCGGCGGATTCCTCGATCTCCTTACTGAGGTTTTTGATCTTTATCGTAAGAATCTTCCCAACTTCATCGAGAACGGTTTGATCCATCGAAATGCCTTCGTTTTCCATCGCTACTAGGACTGGAAGAAGTGGTGACTCAATATCCTCCATGACTGGGAGAGCATTGAGCTTTTTAAGTTCGGGAAGAAGCTTATGGTAAAGTTGAAAAGTGACATCAGCGTCCTCTGCCGCGTATTCGGCGAGGATGTTAATGGGGAGCTCGGAAGGGTCTAGTTCTCCCTTCGAAGCCTTCTTTTTTGCGGCGGCGGCAAAAAGATCATCTTCTTCGTTCTGCTCACCGGAAAAGAGATCGACGAGCTTAATTGGCGAATATCCGAGGAGGTTTTCAGATAAGGAGTCCATGCTGTGCTTTTGCTCCGGGGCGGCTAGGGTGTGCGCGAGCATGGTATCGAAGAAAGGTCCGGCAACCTGGATCCCGTGCGAGAGCATAATGGCGAGATCGAACTTCAAGTTATGACCGATTTTTAGAGCGGGAGATTGGAAAACTGGGAGAAGTTTTTCACGGAGAGAGGGCCATCCGGTGAGAGGAAGATAGAAGGCTTCACCGGGGCTGTGAGAAAACGCAATGCCAAGAAGTTTTGAGGAGAATCGGTCGAGTGAATTGGTTTCTACGTCGAAGCAGAAAGTGTCTACTGCGAGGAGTTCTTTGATTAGGGAGTCTAGAGTTTTCTCGGACTGAATTAGATGATACTTATGAGGAACATCATTTAACGTTTTAAGGTTCTCGAAAACTGGCGTGATCGCAGGTTTCGTTGCCGTCGTAGTATTACCAAATAGGCGTTTCGTAAGAGTTCGAAACTCCCAAATTTCGAAGAGCGACTTGAGGGTTTCCTCATCTGGTTCTTCGAGCTTAAAGTCATCGAACGATTCTTCGATGGGGACGTCGGTGATGATTGTTGCTAGTTCTTTTGAAAGACGAGCTTGATCGGAAAAATTGGTAACGTTTTCCTTCTGTTTGCCTTTGAGTTTGTCGGTGTTTCGAAGCAGTCCTTCGACTGAACCAAATTGAGAAACGAGCTTTTTTGCGGTTTTTTCACCAATTCCTGGCACGCCAGGGATATTATCGGAAGCATCGCCCCAGAGGCCTAGGATATCGATGACCTGCTTGGGATCGCTGATTCCCCAGTTTTTGAGAATTTTTTCGTAGGTGAGAACCTCGTGATCTGACCCTTGTCGTCCTGGTTTCCACATCGCGGTGTGAGGTGCTACCAACTGTGCAAAATCCTTGTCGGGCGTAACCATGAAGGTTTCGATTCCACCAGCTTCCTCGGCGCGACGGGCGACGGTGCCAATGATGTCATCGGCTTCGAAGCCGTCTATTACGAGGACAGGGATTTTGAAGGCGGCACAGACCTTTTTGACCTCGGGGATGGCGGCAGCGAGTTCTTCGGGCATGGCTTCGCGCTGGGCCTTGTATTCGGGGTAAAGAATATGCCGAGCAGTTGGGGCTGATGTGTCAAAGGCAACAGCGAGGTGGGTTGGGGCCTCTTTTTCAATGATTGTAAGTAAGGTGTTCGTGAAACCGTAAATTGCGGACGTGTTTACTCCTTGCGAATTCGTAATTGGATTGCGAATGAAGGCAAAGTGAGCACGATAGACTAGCGCCATGCCATCAAGTAGGAATAAACGATTTTCTGCCATGGGAGGAGCCTTTCTCCTCAAGGGCGAAAGGTCAAATGCCGACTTTGACTGCGTGACAATCTGATAATTCTGTTTTAGCCTCTCACAAGATTCTCATCTGATTATGAAATACGCTCAATTTTCTGCAGTTGTCCTTGTCCTCTACTTTCTGGGAAGAATTCTTAGTGGAACAATAACCCCCGCACTGGTCGACGTGAGAGAAGAAGTGAGTGGGATGGTTGTTAATGTGAAATACAAGGGGGCAAGTTATTCGATAAATTTGGACGAAATTCGTGATAATGACCTGCCTGAGACTGTTACCATTGAAAACCCTACTGTCATCCCGACTTCTGGTGGAGAAGGGCAGGTGAGGTTAAAAAAGGGGGATGTTGTTACACTTTTGAATCGCAAGAATGATTCGTTGATCGTCGAGAAGTCTGATTCTAACGGAAAAGGTAAAATTTCGCCAAAGGATACGGACCTTTTCCAGCAATTGGTTAAAACAATTTATGAAAGAGAGGCTGGAGGTGCTGTCGCGACTACGACTCCGCCGGCGTCGATTCCTGCACCTACGCCTGCACCTACGCCTGCACCTACGCCTGCACCTGTTGCTAAAATTGATCCGGTTGTTCCTAATCCGGAGCCAATGCCAGTTGTTGAACCCACTCCTGCACCTGCCGCGGATGCGAAGTTGGGTGAAGATAAGATCATTGCTTTAATGAAAGACAGTATTGCAGGTGGGGCCGTGAAAGAGTTTACCAGTGATCAAGTCAAGGGGTGGAA
>ENA-ORDA01002444-ORDA01002444.1-marine-metagenome-genome-assembly--contig:-NODE-2444-length-14088-cov-10.923489_pt1 | contig 14088 bp, 9 predicted proteins | sample MGYA00237778_ERZ508506 | MGnify/ENA primary metagenome ERZ508506 (study PRJEB26177, sample SAMN06267891) | marine metagenome | isolation source: Monterey Bay, California, USA | place: Pacific...
ATTAATGAGGTGCAAATGTAATTTATTTTTTGAAACTGACAAATCTATATTTTTAAATTATATAGAGTTAATAACTTCCTTAAATACTTTAAGATTTAATATAAAAGTTGGTTATTTTTAAATACTTAAAATCAATTATATAGATGTATTTAGTTTTTGATACTGAAACTACTGGACTACCAAAAAAATGGAATGCTCCTCTTTCAGATTCAGATAATTGGCCAAGATGTGTTCAGTTAGCTTGGCAATTACATGATTCTAAAGGATTATTAATTTCAAGTCATAGTTATTTAATAAAACCAGATAAATATAATATTCCTTATGAATCTGAAAAAATACATGGTATTTCTACTGCCTTGGCAAATAAAATAGGAGATGATTTAGTTAGTGTTCTTGATAAATTTATTTTAGATCTCAATAAAGCCGGATTTATTATAGGTCATAATGTAAAATTTGATTTAAATATCATTGGCGCTGAACTATTAAGAATAAACTCAGCAGTTAATTTGCTTGAAAAAGACATATTAGATACTTGTACTGAGTTAACAGCAAATGTGTGTAAAATTCCAGGAGGAAGAGGAGGTAAATTTAAATTTCCTACTCTAATAGAAATATATTCTTTTCTTTTTAATGATAGTTTTAGTGAAGCGCACAACGCTTCTGCCGACGTTGAAGCAACAGCAAGGGTGTTTTTCGAATTAGTAAGAACTGGTATTATTAATCAATCGGTTTTCAAAGGATATCCAGAGCTGTCGGATGGATTAAGATCTTATGACGAATCAAAAGTTCCTCTTTTTGGAATAAAACACTTAAATCTAAAAAAAGAATCAGAAAAAATTAGTAAAAAAGCCTCTAAAGAAAACATAATTGATAAAAAAATAATTGATTCAATTCCAGAGGAATTAATTCCGGCTACTTTTTCCCATTTACATAACAATACACAATTTTCAGTATTACAATCAACCTCTAGAATAGCTAATCTCGTTAAAAAAGCAGGAGAAAGTAATATGCCTTCAATTGCGATTACTGATAGAGGAAATATGATGGGATGCTTTCATTTTATAAAAGCTATTAAGAGCTACAATGATTCTATTTCCCCTGATTCTAATGACACAAAAATTAAACCTATAATCGGCTGTGAACTTAATGTTTGCTCTAATCACACTGATAAATCAAATAGAGACGATGGTTATCAAATAGTTTTTCTTGCTAAAAATAAAAACGGATATAGGAATTTGTCTAAAATGTGTTCTGTTGGTTACACCAAAGGTTTTTATTATGTTCCAAGAGTAGATAGAGAAGTGGTTGAAAAGTATAAGGAAGATCTTATCGTCTTGTCTGGTAACATGCATGGTGAAATCGCAAGTAAATTACTAAATATTGGAGAGTCACAGGCTGAGGAAGCACTTTTATATTGGAAGAGCTTATTTGACAAAGATTTTTATTTAGAAATGATGCGGCATGGTCAAGAAGATGAAAAAAGAGTTAATGAAAATTTATTAGAGTTTTCGAAGAAACACAATATAAATATTGTTCCAACAAATAACTCATTTTACTTAAATAAAGAAGATGCTAATGCTCACGATATTTTACTTTGTGTAAAAGATGGAGAAAAACAAGCAACTCCAATAGGACGAGGTCGTGGATTTAGATATGGACTTCCAAATCAAGAGTATTACTTTAAAACTTCAAATGAAATGAAGTTTTTATTCAAAGATCATCCTAACTTTTTTAATAATATTTCTGAAATAGTTGATAAAGTTGAAACTTATGAATTAGCCAGAGATGTATTACTTCCAAAATTTACAATTCCTAAAGATTTTGAATCAGATTCTGAGAAAGACTCAGAGAATGAGTATTTAAAATTTTTAACTTTTCAAGGAGCAAAATCTCATTATAAAGAAATTGATAATGATTTAGAAGAAAGAATTTTATTTGAACTCAACGTTATTAAAAATTCTGGGTATCCAGGGTATTTTTTAATAGTTCAAGATTTGATTAAGGCAGCAATCGAAATGGGTGTTTCAGTCGGCCCAGGTCGAGGATCAGCTGCAGGCTCTGTAGTCGCTTATTGCTTAGGGATAACTAAAATTGACCCTATTAAGTATGACTTACTTTTTGAGAGATTTTTAAATCCTGACAGGGTTAGTATGCCAGATATCGATATTGATTTTGATGATGAAGGAAGAGGAAGAGTAATCGAATATGTTATAGAGAAGTATGGTGCCAATCAAGTAGCCCAAATAATTACATATGGTAAGATGGCTGCTAAATCTTCGATTAGAGATACTGCTAGAGTTTTAGATTTGTCACTTGGAGATGCAGACAGAATAGCTAAACTTATTCCTAATTTAAAATTGAAAGATATTTTTGAAAAAGATGAAAAGAAATTAAACGATGATTTAAGATCAGAAGATTTTTCAAATGTATTGGAACTAAAATCTCTTTCAGTTGGAGATGATTTACAAGCAGAGACCATAAATCAGGCTAGAATTTTAGAAGGTAGTCTTAGGAACGTTGGAACTCATGCTTGCGGAATAATCATTACACCTGATGATATTACCAATTTTGTTCCAATAGCAACAGCTAAAGACTCAGATTTATTTGTAACTCAGTATGATAATTCTGTAGTTGAGAGTGCAGGATTATTAAAAATGGATTTTTTAGGTTTAAAAACATTAACTCTAATCAAGGATACTGTTAAGTTGATTAAGTATAAACATGATATTGATATCAATATAGATACTATTCCTTTGGATGATTCAATAACATATGAACTTTTTCAAAAAGGAGAAACAGTTGGTGTTTTTCAATATGAAAGTGCAGGAATGCAGAAGTATTTGAGAGACTTAAAACCTACCGTTTTTGAAGATTTAATTGCGATGAATGCTTTGTATAGACCTGGTCCACTTGAATATATACCCTCTTTTGTTAATAGAAAAAATGGAAAGGAAGATATAACCTATGATATACCTGTTATGGAGGAGTTTTTAAAAGAAACATATGGAATTACTGTCTATCAAGAGCAGGTAATGCAGTTGTCTCAAAAACTTGCAAATTTTTCAAAGGGTGATGCTGATCTTCTTAGAAAAGCAATGGGTAAAAAAATCTTTGAACTGCTGAGTAAGCTAAAACCAAAGTTTTTAGATGGAGGAGAATCAAATGGGTTTGAAAGAGAAATACTTGAGAAAATTTGGAAAGATTGGGAAGCTTTTGCATCCTATGCTTTTAACAAATCACACTCAACATGTTATGCTTTAATTGCATATCAAACAGCTTATTTAAAATCTCATTATCCAGCCGAATATATGGCTGCGGTTTTGTCAAATAATATGAACGATATTAAGCAAGTGAGTTTCTTTATGGAGGAATGTAAAAGAATGTCCATTAAAGTACTGGGTCCTGATGTAAATGAATCGTTTTATAAATTCACAGTAAATGACAATAATGCTATAAGATTTGGAATGGGAGCAGTGAAAGGCGTTGGTTCCGGGGCTGTTAAAACAATAATAGAGGGAAGAAAAGAAAAGAGATACAATTCTATTTTTGATTTAACTAAGACTATAGATTTAAGGTCTGCAAATAAAAAAGCATTTGACAGTTTAGTTTATGCAGGTGGTTTTGATTCATTTAAAGGAGTGAACAGGTCACAATACTTACTGGATAATGGAGATGGAGTTACTTTTATCGAAAAAGCTTTAAAGTTTGGGGCTAAATTTCAAGAAAATAAGAACTCTGCACAGGTTAGTCTTTTTGAAAATTCTGATGAAGTTCAATTACAAGAACCAAATATACCTCACTGTGATCCATGGCCTAATTTAGAAGAATTAAAACTAGAAAAAGAAGTAGTCGGAATCTATATTTCTGGTCATCCTTTAGATGATTTTAAAACTCCAATAAAACATTTTTGTAATGCTCCTCTTGATGTTTTGAAAGATTTAAATCTTTTAATTAATAAAGAGCTTAGAATTGGAGGTATAATAGGAGAAGTTGAGCATAGGATTTCTAAAAACGGAAAAGGATGGGCAAGATTTACTGTTGAAGATTTTACAGATTCCTATGATTTTAGAATTTTTGGAGAAGAATATTTAAAGTTCAAACATTTTCTTTTTGAAAGTAATTTTATTTATTTAAGGTTGATAGTTAAAGAGGGATGGAGGAATAGAGACACTGGAAAGACTGGAGATCCTAGGATCAGTTTTTTATCTTTCCAACAACTCCAAGATACTCTAGAAAAAAATTCAAAAAAATTAACAATACAGCTAAACATTAACGATTTAGATGACAGTAAATTAGAAGATATTACAACTTTATTTAAAAAATATAAAGGTAAAAATCAACTTGAATTTTCATTCTTTGAAAACAATGAAAAAATTAAATTAACTATGCTAAGTGAAAATTTTAAAGTATCAATAAACGAGGAGTTGATCTCTAAAATTAAAGACAAGAATTTACATTTCAAATTATCCTAAAAATCTGAATGAAAAATTTACTTATTTTATGTTTAATAGCAAGTTTATTCTTTTCATGTAAAAGTGAATCTGAAAAACCTAATTTTATTTTTATTTACACAGATGATCAAAGGTTCGATACTGTTGGTTTACTTGGAGACAACCAGGTTATAACTCCAAATTTGGATAAACTTGTTACAAATGGAGCTGTTTTTTCTAATACTTACAATATGGGGGCGTGGCATGGTGCTATTTGTGTTGCATCTAGGTCCATGATTATATCGGGTAAATCAGTTTGGAGAGCAAAAGAAGCACTTAATTCACCAACTAATGTTCAAATTAACTCCCAGATATCTTCAGAAAATCAATCTATTTTAATTAGTGAAACTTGGCCTCAAATTTTAAAAAAAAATGGTTATAAAACTTACATGTCTGGTAAATGGCATGTTCAGCTTCCGGTGGAAAAGGTTTTTGATGTAGTTGTAAACAAACGTCCAGGAATGCCTGATGATAATAGAGGATTATTTGGAAAACAATTACAAGTTTGGAAAGAAGAATCAGGAGATATTTCGAAACTAGATAAGTATATGCCGGTTGGTTATGGTAGGCCAATCAATGAAAACGATAATTCCTGGGAATCCAGCGACACTTTACAAGGGGGATTTTGGGAAGGTGGAAAACATTGGAGCGAAGTTCTAGCGGATGATGCCATAAATTTAATTGATGATTCAAAAAAAATTGATGATCCTTTTTTTATGTATTTAGCATTCAATGCTCCTCATGATCCTAGACAAGCACCTGAAAGATTCCTTGAAATGTACCCCATTGATCAAATAAAATTACCGCCTAACTATTCTCCCCAACATCCATATTGGAAGCAAATTGGTAATGAACCAGGAGTTAGAGATGAAGGCCTAGCTCCATATCCAAGATCAGAATTTGCAGTAAAGAAACATATCCAAGAGTATTATGCTGTAATTAGCCATTTAGATGAACAGGTAGGTAAAATAGTATCTCATTTGGAAAGTCAGAAGATGTTAGATAATACATATATCATTTTCACATCAGATCATGGCCTTGCTGTTGGTCAGCACGGATTAATAGGAAAACAAAGTTTATATGATCACAGCATTAGGGTTCCGATGATTATTAATGGTCCAAATATTAAAAAAGGGTCAGTTTATAATCAAGATATTTATCTTCAAGATATTGTTCCAACAACTTTAGATTTAGCAAATATTTCTATTCCTAATTATGTTGATTTTAAAAGTTTTTATAACCTTATTCTTAATAAGGATAGTAATAAAACTCATGATGCTATTTATGGAACATACGGCTGTTGTCCGGGAAATTATTTCGATTTTCAACGAATGATTAGAAAAGACAATTTTAAGCTAATGTTATTTCCAAAAAATAAAAGAATTGAATTGTACGATTTGAATCAGGACCCATATGAAATTAATAATCTAGCAGAGAATTCAAAATATAAACCCAAGGTGAAAGATTTATACAAAGAACTAACTATTCTTCAAAAAGAAATGGGTGATACGCTAAACTTAGACATGTATTTTAAAAACAAATTATAGTTGATTAAATAAATTATTTATAATTTGAATAGTAATATATGTTTAGTTAATTTTAAACTTTAAAAAATTAAATTAAAACAAAGAATATGGCATTAGAAATAACAGATGCGAATTTTGACGAATTAGTCTTAAAGTCATCAAAACCAGTAATGGTTGATTTTTGGGCAGAATGGTGTGGACCATGTAGAATGCTTGGGCCAATCATTGAAGAAGTTGGCAAGGAATATGAAGGAAAAGCAGTTGTAGGTAAATTAGATGTAGATTCTAATCAAGAATTCGCTGCAAAGTTTGGAGTAAGAAATATTCCAACTGTATTAGTTTTTAAAGATGGAGAATTAGTAAACCGTCAAGTTGGCGTTTCTCCAAAAAATGTTTACACAGAAAGTATAGACGCATTATTATAGTATTACTTCTATTTGTTTGCGTAATTAAAAATGCAGTGTATATTTGCATTCGCTAATCTAGGTCTGGTAGTTCAGCTGGTTAGAATACCTGCCTGTCACGCAGGGGGTCGCGGGTTCGAGTCCCGTCCAGACCGCAAAAATAATCCTCCAATTTGGAGGATTTTTTGTTTTTCCACTTTATATTAATAATTGTATTAGATTTAAAAAAATGAAATTAGTAAAAGATAAATTTTTATTTATAGGATTATTAGTGTGGCTTGTAGCAACATCTTCATATTTTTTGTTTAGTTCTATGGGATTTGCATTATCACCAATCTCAGAGGGTGGTTTAAATAGCTTATTGACAATTTATATTCCAGTATTACTGCTATCAGTTTTTTTGTTACTCTATTTAACTAGAAAACGAGAAAGAGTTGATTGGGTCGAGCTTTATGCTGTTGATAAGGAATTTGCAAAAAAAGAAGCTTGGTTATGTCTAATTTATTTAATAATAACTCAACTAATCTTAGGTTTAGGTTTCAATTTAGGCTTGCATTTTCCTGGTACTGATATTTACTCAAGTGGAAGTCATTCTCAACAAGATGTATTGATTTGGGTAATTACATATACATTTATTTACACTATTATTCCTCTTTTGTGGCTTCAAACAAAAGGCCTTTCTATAGGAAAACTTTTCACTTCATTTAAATGGAAAAGAGATATGTGGATAATTGTCTCTTATTGGGCTTTAGATTTTTTTGGTCCAATAATTACAGGGTCTACCGATTTTATTGGAGGCATTTCAGCAAGTCAATACGCAATAGGTGTTCCTATAGGAATTTTAGTTAATTCCCTGGGAGCAGGATTACCAGTCTTAGTTATGATGCATATGGTTTTTATACCACGAATAGCGGTAATATTTAAGCATAAAATCACAGTTATATTAATTGGAGGTCTTTTTTATTCTGTTTTTAGTTTGTTTGACCAAGGAGTTGATTATAGTAATGTATCTATTGGGCTAACTTCCTTTACATATATAATTATGACACAAACACTTGTTGGTATGGGAAAGGCAACTTTTACTGTTGTAACAGGAAATCCATTTATTCATTTTATTACGTTACACATTATTAGTGCTAGGGTTCCATTTGATACACGAATGTATATAGATATATTTAAACTCAAATAATTGTTTTGTTCAATATATTTTAATTAATTCAATTTAAATGTAGTGACAACAATTCCATGATCGGATGGGTAAATAATTTTTTTATTATTTATAATTATTGGTTCATTAAAAAAAGTGTTGTAAGTTTTTGATTGGATAGATTTAATAGACTTTCCTTTATAAAAAATATAATCAATTCTGTGAGAATCTCTCCTCCCTTTTTGATCCCATGTGATACCAGGATGAGTTTTTGGATTAGGATTTTCTTTTCTGTAGGAGTCAATCAATCCTAAGTCATCTAAAATTTTAGTTGCTCCCCATGGAACTATCAAGTTATTATGAATTTTTTTTGTTTTTTTAGTCCAATCTAAATGTGATAATGAGTTCATATCTCCTCCAAAAATCATTGGAATGGAGTCTGTTTCCTGCGAATATTTTTTTAGATAAGGAAGAACTTTTTTCAACATTTCAAATCTTGCTCCACTTTGTTCCCATTCTAATAATTCTTCAGCTGTTTTTCCCATTTTTTCAGGCTCATTATCCCATGGTAAATAATGAAACCAATTTGAAAAGAAACGTATAGTCTTTCCGTTTATAGGGATTTCAATTCCGCCCAAATAAAACGGATGTTTTGTATCAATTCTTTTTCCAAAAGGATACCTTGAATAAATAGATAAATTGATTGATTTATCATTTAGTGGAGTTTCTTTAGATGCAATCAAATGAAAATTATATTTTAAAAAATCTGCAATAAATAGACCAGATCCATATGTTTCTACCATTAAAATTATGTCTGGATTTATTTCTTTAATTATTTTGGCAACGTTTTCAGGTCCATTTTCAATATCATTTCCACCATGAAAAATATTCCAAGCCATAACTTTGAATGTGTTTTTTTGAGCGTGAATAGGAATGTTTACAAAGAATAAAATGCCAATAAATAAAATCAGTCTATAGCTTTTCATAAAAATATTTTATTAATTCAAATTATGAAAATTTTATTAATTCAGTTTGTTTTTTAATAGTTAACAAACAAAAGTATATATTTGCAACCGTTGTGTTACCTGCATTTGCAGGTGGTTTGTAGAGAACCGATGAAGAGCTTTCCTTTTGGGAAGCTTTTTTTGTTTTAATACTATTACTTATTTGGCTTACGGAACTATAATTATTAAATTTAAATAATGAGGTTACTACTATTAATGATATTTATTATTTCTTGTAATTCTAAAACAAGGACAAATAATTATTTAAACATCATTCCATCTATTGAAACCCTTGGAGTTAATAAGGATTTTTCAAATATTAATCCAAACAATATAGAGTATGCGTATTCATCTGAAAATGATAAAATTCCCATAACGTACGGATATTTAAAAAACATAACTTTTGGCAACCTTGAAAATGCCCTAATAAATTTTAAAATTGACAATAACATAGATCTTAAAAGCGAAGGTTATATTCTAAATATTGAGAAAGAAAAAATATTTATTATTGCTAAGGACAAGGCCGGTTTATTTTATGCTTTTATAACTCTTGATCAAATTTTAGAAAATGCAATCGATCATAAAACAGATGTTCCTATTTTAAATATCAAGGATCAACCCTCTTTAGATTTCAGGCCTATTCACTTAGATCTAAAGCATCACACTGAAAAACAATCATATTATTTTGATTTAATTGACCATTTAGCCAATTTAAAAATCAATGGAATTATAGTTGAACTTGAAGATAAACTTAAATACGAATCAAGGCCTGAAATTGGTTCTTCAGATTCTTTTTCAATTGAGTGGTGGATTGAGTTAAGTGATTATGCCAAATCAAGAAATATTATAATAAATCCTCTTGTTCAAGGGCTAGGACATGCTTCGTTTATTTTAAAGCATGATGTAAACATTCATTTAAGGGATAGGCCAGAAAGCGATTGGGCTTTTAATCCTTTAAATCCAGAAACATACGAACTTCAATTTGACCTTTACTTAGATGCTATTAAAGCGACTCCACATGGAAAATATTTACATATTGGAGGGGATGAGGTTCACTTAGTTGAAAGAGACAACAAAACAGAACTGGAGTTAAATTTAATATGGCTTAATAAAGTATGTGAGTTCGCTGAAAAACATGGAAGAGTTCCAATTTTTTGGGATGATATGCCCCTCAAGCACGCTGGAGTTTATAATCCAATGTTTGATGACAAAATATCTGAAAAAGAGGTTGATGAAATTTGGAATAAAAACGAAATTAACTTGATGAATTTTATTGAAAAATTTCCAAAAAATGCAGTTTATATGAGATGGAATTATCAAAAATCTGATACTTACGGCAATTTAAAAGCCATGGATTGGTATTCAAATAATGAATTAACTGTAATGGGTGCAACTGCAGGTCAGACAAGGTGGACCCTAATGCCACAAAATCAAAGTAATATCCCTCAAATAAAATCCTTCGCATCTAGTTCTGTTGACAAAAAATTAGATGGACTATTACTGACCTTGTGGGATGATGATTCTCCTCATTTTGAACTTTACAAAAGGGGAATTGCTGCTTTTGCACAATACAGCTGGTCTGGAAATAGTTTACCTATTAAAGAATTTAAAAAATTATTTAGAATTAAAAATTTTGGATTTCAATTTGGAGAGGATAACTATGCCTTTATTGATTTATTAGAGAAGCCGGTTGGAATGTGGCTTAATATGCTACTTTCTGAAAACGGTTGGAGACCTGGTCTTTCTAAAAAACAAAACCCTTTAGAATCTGACATCATTGACTTACCTAACTTAGATAAAAAAGGAGAATGGTCTAAAAAACATAAAGTTAGAATTAATGACGCTAAAAGGTCTTTAGAAATTTCACTCAAAGTAGAAACTATTATTAATCTTATACAAGGTGAATCCCAAAATCCCTATTTATTAGAGATTTACAGTCAGGTTAATGAGCTTACCAAGTTTTCGTCTGATGCTATATTGAAATTAGAAAAAGTTGACTTTGATGGAGATATAAAACATATAAAAAATCTTGAAAGTGAGTTTAATAGTATGAGAAATGAATTTGAAAGAATTTATTCAAAAACTAGAATATTGAATAAGCCAGATGATTATATATTAGATCAAGATCATCATCATCATCCGGCTAATCAAACTTTAAATTTTGACTGGCAGTTTTTATCTGAAATACTACTGATAAAAAAAATAAAAGAAACATATAAAATTTAATTATGAAAATTTTAAAAATTATGTCATATGTAATTACTGTACCGTTTACAATAATTTTACTATTTATAAACCTCAGTCCCCAGTTTGGATCAAATCCAAAAAAAATAGAAAAAGAATATTATTCTGGTTATAGTAATTACGAGAATGGTGAATTTAAAAATAAAGAAGCAACGGCTCTTTTTACAGATGAAATGAGTTTTTGGGATTTCTTTAAAACAGAAATAAATAGAGAGCCTATAAAAGAATTGATTCCTTTAGACCTTGATATAAATTCATTTATTTCAAACAATTCAAATGAAATAGAATTGGTTTGGTTAGGTCATTCAGCTTTTATTATCAATATCAATGGTGTTATCATTATGCTCGACCCAATGCTTGGTAATCATGCAGCTCCAGTTCCTTTGCCATCATTAAAACGTTATAGCTCGCAATTAGCTTTTGATATTGATGAATTAGAAAAAATTGATTTTGTTATTTACTCGCATGATCACTATGACCATTTAGATTATCCAACTATAAAAAAAATCAAAGATAAAGTAGGTCTTTTTATAGTACCACTGGGTATTGGAAACCACCTTAATGGGTGGGGTATAAATAAAAACTCTATTAAAGAACTTAATTGGGATGAGTCTTACAAACATAACGAAATTGAATTTGTATGTTTACCTGCTAGACATTTTTCTGGAAGAGGACCTTTAAATAGGAATAGCACTCTTTGGAGCTCTTGGGCTATCAAAAGCTCTATCGGGAAAATATATTTTAGTGGAGATAGCGGGTATGGTTTTCATTTTGAGGAGATAGGATTAAACCATGGTCCTTTTGATATCTCATTAATTGATTGTGGTCAATATAATAAGGCTTGGAAATTTTCACATATGTTTCCAGAACAATCTGTTAAAGCTGCAAAAGATTTAAAAAGTGAATATTTAATTCCAATACATTGGGGTGCATTTACATTGGCTTCCCATAGCTGGGTTGAACCACCTGAAATTGTTTCTAAAGAAGCGATAAAGTTGCAGCAAAAATATCTTCTGCCTGAAATAGGTCAAGTCCTGAAACTCGGTTCAAATCATAATACAACAAAAAAATGGTGGAGAGAATTTAGTCAGGCCAATTAGATATTATGTTTTTTGCAAGTTTTCCTGCCGCCGTTAAATCTGATTCTTGCCACTCACCTAAAACATTCACACCTGGAACAACGATTGACCATTCTTCTTCTTTATCATTTACTGACCAATTTACATGGCTAACTTTATTCAAATGGCACCAACTCATCCATTTATTCGCCTCTAAATCAATTATACTATATCCTACAGAGCCCCATTCAGAAATAAATATCGCAATTCCGCTATCTAAAGCAGCTGTAGCTCTTTCTCTAAGCCATTCCTGGTGATATATCGTGTAAAAATGTAACGTGTAAGCAATATTTGCGAAGGTAGTAATTGGATCTTGAGCTACAAGGTCTATTCTTTGCGACCATTCTGGGGACCCCACAATAATTAGGTTGTCTGGATCGATAGACCTAATTACTTCTATAACCTCTAGAGCATATGGTTTAACTACTTCAGACCAAGAAACATCAAGAGGTTCATTATAGATTTCATAAATAATGTTTTCATATTTTCCATAATCCTGTGCCATTTCTTGAAAAAATAATTTTGCTTCTTCAGTATGATCTTCAGCATGGTGTGAGTGCCAATCAATTATAACATAAATTCCTTCGTCTATGGCAGACTCAACTATAGTTTTTATTCTTAGTTTGTTTGACTGCTCATTCTCCAAATAACCACCTGAATCCTCAACGCCCATTGCTGCTCGAACAATTTTCGTATTCCAGTCTCTTTTGAGCCAATTAACAATAGAAGCATTGTAAAATTTTTCCCCACCCCAATTATCATTGCTCCAGAAAAAACTATTGCCCGCGAAACTGACAGGATTATTATTTTTATTTAATATTTTATTTCCAGATACAGTTAACAAACCATTCTGGTTAACAACTGAACTATCTATTTCTTCAGATATAATACTTGAGTTTTGTGCTTTATCATTATCACATGATATGATAAAAAATTGAAGAAAGATAAAAGATGAGAATAGAATAGTCTTAGTTGATTTATTGCACATAAAAAAGATTCAGTTCCTTTTCTTAATTGATTCTTTATATAAAAACATATTTAAAATTATTATTATTTGGATATTATTATCAATTTATAGGCTTGTGCATAAATTACTGATCAAAAGACAATAGATGGTTTCATAAATTTTATTTTTATTAACTGTCAATATAAAAGACTTAACAAAGGTTAAGACTTTTATATTGACAAGTTCTATTTTCAATTAATAAATTTTTATAATTGATTAGTTTTCTTTCTAATCAAAATTTCTAACGTTTAAGTGAATTAAACGTTTACAAAAGAACAAAAGGAGTAAATATGATAGCTTCAATGACTTTGCTAGCTGAAAATGATTACGTTGGTATGACTTTTTGGTTAGCCACAGCGATAATGCTGGCATCAACAGTGTTTTTCTTCATAGAAAGGTCTGATGTTAGTGCAAAATGGAGAACATCTATGACTGTTGCAGGACTTGTAACAGGTCTAGCATTCTGGCATTACTTATATATGAGAGAAGCTCATTTACAAGGCGAAGTAACAACGGTCTTTCGTTATATCGATTGGCTTATTACTGTTCCACTTCAAATAGTCGAGTTTTATTTAATTCTTGCGGCTGTAACAGCAGTAACAAGTATTTTATTCTGGCGATTATTGGGCGCGTCATTAGTGATGCTCGTTTTTGGTTTCTTAGGAGAAGCAGGTCTAATGGATGCTACCATCGGTTTTGTAATCGGAATGGCTGGTTGGATTTATATCATTTATGAGATTTTTTCCGGTGAAGCCAGTAAAATTAGCGCAAGCGAAGGAACGGCGGCATCTAAGACTGCGTTTAACGCACTTAGGATGATCGTGACTGTCGGTTGGGCTATATACCCTATAGGATACGTTTGGGGTTACGCTGGTGGCGGAAGTCCAGAAGCTTTGAATATAATTTACAACTTGGCAGACTTTTTAAATAAGATTGCCTTTGGTGTAGTGATTTGGGTAGCAGCAACATCTCCCGAGTCAAACAAACCAGTATCGTAGAAAACTTGTAACGTATCAAAAACGGGTGATGTTTCATTGGAAACATCACCCACAATTCTAGAAAAAATTATTCGTGAACAAGATCCATCTGGAAAATAAAAATTCAATAACTGAGTTGACGTCAAGCAATTCGCTTAATCAGTTGGATATA
>ENA-ORDA01002457-ORDA01002457.1-marine-metagenome-genome-assembly--contig:-NODE-2457-length-14042-cov-3.754601_pt1 | contig 14042 bp, 13 predicted proteins | sample MGYA00237778_ERZ508506 | MGnify/ENA primary metagenome ERZ508506 (study PRJEB26177, sample SAMN06267891) | marine metagenome | isolation source: Monterey Bay, California, USA | place: Pacific...
CACATTTCATTCAATGCAGCAAATTCAGGACTGAACGTAGCGAAATACTTGCCCTTTGGTCCTGTAAAGGATGTGCTTCCGTATTTGTTTAGACGTGCGGAAGAGAATACTTCAGTTGAAGGACAAACAGGACGTGAATTGGGATTGATTACGAAGGAATTGGACCGTAGAAAAAACGCTTAGTCCTTCACACGGACAAGCTCCGTAATGTGAACCGTGTCCGGGCAGTTTTCTAAAACCATCTTATATGGATACGATTCCCACGAAAAGTACAGGGTATAGCTCCCGCAAGGCTCTTTGCGTGGCTCACTTTCCCCAAATTTTACACGACCTTCAACCACTGCATGAAAATACGCGCTGTCTTTTGCGAGGTTAAGGTCCGGCCAGTTCATTTGTGTTGAATCCACAGCTTTTGTTCTGAAAGTCTTGCGAACACGGGCATTGGGACCGTAGGCATAATCGAAATCGCGCTCACCAAAAAAGGCCAAAACGATCAACGTCCCCAATCCTATTCCTAAAATGTAAAAAAGTAATCGCTTGAGAAATGCCATGCTGGGGGTCGGGAGTTTTAAGTCAATTAGAGGTTGCCAAATAACAGGGCATCGTTTGAGAAAGGCAAATCAAAATGCTCTCCAAGATGGCGTTTTGTCAACAAGCCTTTGTACAAATACAACCCCGCACGCATGTTAAGATCGTAATGCAAGCAATCTTCTACACCGCCCAGTTCTGATAGCGTCGACAACATAGGTGCCACAAAATTACTCAAGGCTATGGTGGCTGTATGACCGACCGCACTAGCCATATTAGGGATGCAGTAATGAATTACCCCGTGCTTTTCATAAGTGGGCGCTTCGTGCGAAGTCAATTCCGAAGTCTCAAAGCAACCGCCACTGTCTATACTAATGTCGATAATTACACTGTTTGGCTCCATTGCCGTGATAGCATCTTCAGAAACCACTACTGGCGTTCGCCCATTGACCGGATGTAATGCCCCGATCACTAGATCCGCTTTTTTTAATCTTTTCGCCACCACCAAATCCTGAATAACCTCAGTAATCAGCGCTGGATTGAGCTCTTGTGCTGCACGCAAGCGATTGATGTTGCTGTCCATTAAAACTACCTGGGAACCCATGCCGTGGGCCGCGCGCACGGCCGATAGGCCGGCGACGCCGGCGCCCAACACCACTACTCTGGCGGGTGCAACACCGGGTATAGGACCCATTAATTTTCCTTTACGAGAGCCGTGGGCGCCGTCCGCGAGTAGGCTGGCGCCTACGCGCGCGGCCATCTGACCCGCGATTTCACTCATGGCCATTCGAAGCGCACTTTGATCTTCCGAATTGCGCACTTCTTCCAGTGCCAAAGCGGTTATTTTTTTATCTGCCAGCGACTTGAAATAGTCTCTGTTGCGCGTGCGAAGCTGCAGTGCACTGATCAAGGTTTGCACACCTCTCATCATCGAAATTTCATTAACTGTCGGTGGTGCAACCTTCGCAATAATGGCGCATTGAAAGACCTCTTCAGGCCCAAGCGCTATCGTGGCGCCTGCATTTGCATAAAGCGCGTCTGGAAAACCTGCAAGGGTTCCCGCTCCTGACTCAACGACAATCTCATGGCCCTGAGCTACTAAAATTTGTACGCTTTCAGGCGTGAGCAACAACCGGTGCTCATTCATGGCGTGCTCCTTGGGTAATCCTATTTGCAATTGCGCACTTTTAGCATCTACCGCCAACCGTTCTTCCTGGGTTTCCAAAGCCGTCTCTGACCAACTGATGTACTCACTCATGGTTCCATTGTATTTCGTTCACAGTAAGTCGGGGGTAAAACTCAACCGTTCTGTACGCTTCACTTTCCGCATGGATGTACACGACACCCAATTCGTACGGTAATAAAGATCGTACATTTCCGCCCCATTCGATCCACATGGGGCAACCTTCTTCTAAATATTCTTCCAAACCCATGTCATAGGCTTCGTCTTCATCTTCAATACGATAGGCGTCTAAATGATAGCATTTCCCGTTTACACCATGGTACTCTTCTATCAACGCGAACGTGGGCGAAGATCCTGCGTCCTCACTCCCCCAAGCCTGCAAAATGGCGTTACATAAGGTCGTTTTACCGCTCCCCATTGACGCCTCTAGAAGTGTAATGGGCGTTTCCCGGTGGGCCAAAATAAATTGGGCCAATTCAGGAAGGTCTTTTAATTCAACCTGTTCAAAGCGGTAGCCGTTATTTAGCGGTAAGGACTGCATAAGGAATAATCAATTCCTCCAAAGATACCCCACCGTGCTGATACGTATTGCGGTAGTACTGCACAAAATGATTGTAGCGGTTGGGATAGACGTAAAAGAGGTCGCTTAAAGCAAAGATGCATTCGTCGGCAATGTGCTGTTTAGGAAGACCAATTTTATTAGGATCCTTCACTACAAAACTATGCTTGGACTGGTAGCTCATACCATTGCCCGATTTGTACCGCAGGTTTGTAGTTAAATGTTTCGTTCCCACTACTTTCGACGGACGGTGCACATTTACGGTCCCGTGATCCGTGGTTAACACAACGGTGAAGCCTTGCTGACTGGCCCATTGTAGCATTTTAAGTAACGGCGATCCCTCAAGCCAGGTTTTCACCAAACGACGGTAGGCGCTGTCGTCACTCGCCAGTTCCCGCACCACTTCAGTATCCGTTTTCGCATGACTCAGTGCATCCACAAAGTTGTAAACCACGGTAAGCACATCCGAATTCTTGTGCTGATGAATGGTGTCGTATAATCTATTTGCGCCGCGCAGATTGGTCACTTTTTGGTAGACCGATTTTTTATCGCCTAATCCCAATTTTACCAATTGGGCATCCAGCAACTCACCTTCAAATTGGTTCTTAGAACCCTCCTCGTGGTCTTCCACCCAATACTGCGGCTGAGACGCCTTAATGTCTGCAGGCATCATACCTGCAAAAAGCGCATTTCTTGCATATTGCGTTGCAGAGGGCAAAATACTGTTGTACAAACCCTCCTCCTTGTGATGAAAATACGGCGAAAGTACAGGCTTAATGGCAAGCCATTGGTCGTAGCGAAGATTGTCCATTACTAAGAAAAAAACCTTCTCGCCCTCGCGCAATTGCGGTGCAACTACTTTTCCGACTAATTCGTGTGAAAGCATTGGGCGTTCACTACCAGAAAACCACTGTTGGTAATTGTTGGCAATAAAGCGTGCAAAAAGCTCATTGGCCTCCTTTTTCTGAGAAGCCAATACGCCTTTCAAACCCTCTTCAGGACTTTCATCGAGCTTGAGCTCCCATTGCAATAGTTTCTTGTAAAAAGTGGCCCATTCCTCCCAAGTACGCAACTGTTGCATGTCCATGGTTAGTCGTCCAAATTCCTGCTGGTAGCCGCGTGTAGCCGCTTGAGAAACCAATTGTCTACCGTCTAATATTTTCTTCAAACTCAGTAACACCTGATTGGGGTTAACTGGCTTGATGAGGTAATCTGCGATTTTTGACCCTATGGCCATTTCCATGATCTGCTCTTCTTCACTCTTTGTGATCATTACCACGGGCAATTCTGGCACTAAATCCTTGATTTTTTCTAAGGTCTCTAATCCCGATAATCCGGGCATATTTTCATCTAGAAAAACAGCATCAAATGCCGTTTCCTGAACCAAATCCAGCGCATCCGCGCCGTTGTTACACGTCGTGATAGCGTAGCCTTTGCCCTCCAAGAACAACAAATGTCCTTTCAGCATGTCTATTTCATCATCAACCCATAAAATATTTGGCATCATTCAGCGTTTTAGTCTTGTTAAAAGTAATGCGATTCCTGCCCCAAATCTCCCCCAACCTGTGCTATTTTTACCACACCGGCAAAACCGAGCATTTTGAATAATAAGAACAAAATCATTAACGACCCGATCTATGGGTTTATTACCATAAAAGATCCGCTCATTTACGAGCTGATCAACCACCCCTACTTCCAGCGTTTGCGTCGTATTTCGCAATTGGGCTTGACCTACCTTGTTTACCCTGGTGCTTATCACACCCGTTTTCACCATGCTATTGGCGCTATGCACCTTATGGGCCGCGCCATTTATACCCTACGCCAAAAAGGGCACGAAATCACTGCCGAAGAGGAACAAGGTGTTAAAATCGCTATACTGCTGCACGATGTAGGCCACGGACCCTTCTCTCATGCCCTTGAACACACCTTAATTCCCGGAGTGAGCCACGAAGCGTTAAGCTTGAAAATCATGGAAGAGCTTAACCTCACTCATCAAGGGGCACTCACTTTAGCCATTGATATTTTCACTAATAATTACTCGAAATCCTTTCTGCACCAACTCATTTCCTCGCAACTAGATATGGACAGGCTGGATTATTTACGTCGCGATTCTTTTTACAGCGGGGTTACTGAAGGCAGCGTCAACAGTGAGCGATTGTTAACAATGCTCAATGTCAAAGACGACCAATTAGTGGTCGACGCCAAAGGCATTTACAGCGTTGAAAAGTTCTTGGTCGCACGCCGACTCATGTACTGGCAGGTTTACATGCACAAAACGGTTCTGAGTGCAGAATTCATGCTCGTAAACATTTTGAAACGCGCAAAATACCTCGCCAATGAGGGCATCGAATTACCAGGAACCATCGCACTAAGGCATTTCCTGAATGCCGACTATTCTTGGAATGAGTTTGAAGAGAATCCTGCGGTTCTTGAAAAATTTGTTTTGCTTGATGATTACGATGTCATGAGTGCTATAAAAGATTGGACCAACCATTCGGATATCATTTTAAGTGAATTGAGTAGGCGCGTTACCGATAGAAATCTTCTTAAAATAAGACTACAAGCCACACCTTTTGCCCCTGAAGTTTCAGCACGTATTGGCGAGGCTATCAAATCTCAGTACGGCTTCTCACACGGCGAAGAGCAGTACATGTATATCGAGGCAAAAGTCAAAAACCACGCCTACAACAATAAAAAAGGACATATTAATCTGTTGTACAAAGACGGTCATATCAGCGATATCAGTCAAGCAGCAGATCAAATGACGATAAAAGCTTTGAGTGAACCGGTAGAACGGCACTTTATTTGCTTCCCACGTGAACTCAAAGATTTATTATGAAGCATAACCCCATCACTTTAGATGCGCTTTGCAGTCGGCTTGAACTTTCTTGTCCGGAAGTACATGCCGCTGTCGAAATCACAGGTGTCGCTGCGTTAAATGATGCCCAACCTGGTGATTTATGCTTCTTGAGTAATATGAAATATGCTGCTCAGGCTGAGAAGACGTTGGCAAGCGTGATTTTTGTGAAAGCCGGTACCGCCATAGAAAGTAATGCGGTTTTGATTCCGTGCGATGACCCGTATCTGCGATTTGCTATGCATTTACGTTACCTGGAGGCACAATACAACCCGCGCACAGGTCAAAATACTACGGCAATCATTGATGCTACAGCGAAAGTCGACCCAACGGCTATTATTGCAACTGCGGCAATTATTGAAGGAGATGTAGAAATTGGTCCGCATACCTACATTGGAGTGGGTGCAAAAATTCTGAAGGGCAGTAAAATTGGTGCACACGTGAACATTGAAGCCGGTGCAGTTATTGGTTCAGAGGGCTTTGGCTTCGCTCCTGATGCAGAAGGTAAATATCACCGTCTTCCGCAATTGGGCAATGTGATCATCGAAGATCATGTGAGCATCGGTGCCAATACCACCGTTGATCGCGCTGCCCTTGGGTCTACGCGTATTGGCGAGGGGACCAAGATTGATAACCTCTGTATGATTGCACACAATGTAGTCATTGGAAAACATAATGTAATAGCCGCCCAAAGCGGTGTGGCAGGTTCAACTAGAATAGGGAATCACTGTATGATCGGGGGACAAGTAGGCATTATTGGCCACCTCACCCTAGGTGATAATGTCAAGATTTACGCCCAGAGTGGCGTTATGAATGATGTTCCATCGAATAAGACTATCTTTGGCTCGCCTGCGCTGGAGCACAGGCATTTCCTGAAATCCTTTGCTGCCTTTAAACGACAAGGCAAATAAACTATGATGCAGAAGACACTTTCTAAAGCAATATCCTTTGAAGGAAACGCGCTTCATACCGGTGAAGCGGTAAAAGTACAACTGGTTCCTAGCGGCGAAAATACAGGGATCGTCTTTGTGCGTACCGACCTTGAAAACGCAGAAGTTCCTGCCCTAGTGAAGTACGTAAAACGAACGGATCGTCAAACCATTCTTCAGAATGGAGACGCTACGGTGGGTACTGTAGAACACTTGATGGCAAGTTTGTACGCCCTAGGTATTGATAACCTTCGTATAGAACTTAATGGCAGCGAAGTACCTATTTTAGACGGTTCAGCAGCACCTCTCGTTGATCTCGTCCTCCAAGCAGGTATTGAAGAGCAAAACGTCGAAAAGAACTTCTATGTACTCGAAGAGAGCTTCACATTTAAGGACGATGACGGTTCAGAAATCATGGCTTTACCAAGCGATGAGTTTGAAGTGAGTGCATTGATCGATTACGGAAGCAGCGTTTTAGGTCCGCAACATGCGCATCTAGATAAGATGGTCAACTTCAGAGATGATATCGCAAGCGCCCGTACTTTTTCCTTTCTGCGCGAACTTGAACCTTTACTGGATGCAGGTTTGATTAAGGGCGGTGATTTAAATAATGCCATCGTTTATGTCGACCAAGAGATTGCTCCAGCAACGCTTGATAAATTAAAAGCAGCCTTTAATCGCGATGATGTTCAAGTAACTCAACGCGGTACATTGAACAATATAGACTTGCGCTTTTCAAACGAGGCAGCGCGTCACAAGCTTCTAGACGTGGTTGGTGATTTAGCACTTTTAGGGCGTCCCTTGAAGGCGCGTATTATTGCTACAAAGCCAGGCCATGGAGTGAATGCTGAATTCACATCAGCCTTAGCAGCGAAAATTCGCAAAGAGGAAAGTCGCCCAAAAGCGCCTAAATACGATCCTAATGTTCCTCCAGTAAAAACCGTTGAGGATATTATGGGGTTGATCCCGCATCGTTCGCCGTTTTTGTTGGTCGATAAGATTATAGAACTCACGGAAGATCGCGTGGTCGGCGTCAAAGCCGTCACTATGAACGAACCTTTCTTCGTTGGGCATTTCCCTGGTGCTCCAGTTATGCCCGGGGTGCTTCAAATAGAAGCTATGGCGCAGTGCGGTGGAATTTTGGCATTAAGCTCAGTTCCAGATCCAGAGAATTATTTAACGTTCTTCATGAAATTGGACAATGTTAAATTCAAAGCGAAGGTAGTTCCTGGTGATACCCTCATCTTCGACCTTTCACTCATCACTCCTATTCGCAGAGGTATTGTGCACATGCGTGGACGCGCTTTCGTTGGAAATACGCTTGTGAGTGAAGCAGAATTAATGGCTCAGATCACAAAATAAATGATCAGTCCCCTTGCCTCCATACATCCAGACGCTCGTATTGGCGAAAACGTTGAGATTGGTCCTTTTACCACCATTTCGGCGGATGTAGAAATAGGCGAAGGCACCTGGATTGGGCCAAACGTAACAATAATGGACGGTGCAAGAATTGGGGCTTATTGTCGTGTTTTTCCCGGCGCGGTTCTTTCTGCAATTCCACAAGACCTAAAGTTTCAAGGTGAAAACACCACTGTTGAGATAGGCGACCGTTCCACGATACGCGAATGTGTAACCATCAATCGCGGAACCAAAGCCTATGGCAAAACAGTGGTCGGTCAGGACTGCCTTATCATGGCTTATGTGCACATCGCGCACGATTGCATCATAGGTAACCATGTCATTCTTGTGAATAGCGTTGCACTGGCAGGTCATGTGGAGATCGGTGATTATGCTATTGTCTCTGGACTTTCTGCAGTACACCAATTTGTAAAAATTGGTGCGCATGTGATGATTGGCGGTGGCGCAATGGTTCGCAAAGATGTACCGCCATTTATAACCGCTGCAGGTGAACCCCTGGCTTATGCCGGTGTAAACAGTGTTGGATTGAAAAGGCGTGACTTCTCACAAGAAGATATTAATGAAATTCAATCGCTTTACCGCATCATGTACCAAAGCGGAATGAATGTATCGCAAGCCGTGAATCGAATCCAAGAAACGCATGGAAATCAGCCTTTAGCCGCTGTGATTTTGCGCTTTATTGAAAACAGCAATCGCGGGCTGATCAGAAAGTAATCCCAGCGCTATGATCGTACTAGAAGGATTACAAAAGAAATTTGGCAAGCAGCACATTTTACAAAGTGTTTCACACACCTTTGAAACCGGTTCAAAAACCGTTATTCTAGGTTCAAACGGATCTGGCAAATCCACGCTCATTAAAATACTTAGTGGCGCGCTTGAGTCTACAGAGGGCGCACCTACCTTTTCAATTAATAATACGGTCATCGAAGCAAAATCTATTGGCCTGTGCGTGGGTATCGCAGCACCTTATGTAGCGCTTAATCCCATGTTTAGCCTCATGGAAACAGTCGATTTTCATGCACGATTCTGTCCCTTTCCTAAAGACTTTGACCAGAACGATTGGCTACAAAAAGCCGGATTGACCGTGCATAAAGATAAACGACTCTCCACATTCAGTTCAGGAATGCTACAACGGGTAAGGTTGCTAATGGCCATCGCTAATGACAGACCCATAGTATTGCTCGATGAACCGCTCAGTAATTTGGATTCAGATGGGGTCCAATTCTATAAAGAATTGATCCATACCTTCGCTCTTTCGAAGACCATTATCGTCGGAAGCAACTACCAGGAGGACGAATATGACTTTTGCACGAACGAGCTCCTTTTAGAGAAACATTACTAAATCCTCGCGCCACCAATTTGCGCTATATTTGACCAAAATAAAATTATCATGGCAAGTACTTCAGATATTAAAAACGGCATGTGCATCAACTTTAACGGCCAGCCGTATCAAATCATAGAATTCCTTCACGTTAAACCTGGTAAGGGTGCCGCATTCGTGCGTACAAAAATCAAAAATCTTGAAACTGGACGCGTTCTAGATAACACGTTCCCAGCCGGTGCTAAGATTGAAACCATTGATATAGAAAACCGTCAATACCAATTCCTATACAATGACGGCTCCGATTACCACTTCATGAACACCGAAAACTACGAGCAACTCACTTTTGCTAAAGAACTCATCAATGCGCCAGATTTTTTGGTAGACGGCATGATGTGCTATGTGCTTTTTCATGCTAGTGAAAACAGAGCGATGGCGGTAGAACTACCGCGTACGGTGAATTTAAAAGTAACTTACTCTGAGCCTACTGTAAAAGGAAATACTTCCTCTAATGCCATGAAAACCGTGACGGTAGAAGGCGGTGCAGAGGTAGCTGTACCGCTCTTTATTAAAACCGACGAGGAGATTGTAATTAATACTGAGGATGGAACCTATAAAGAGCGAGCGAAATAGTTAGCCTCTGAAGACTTTGCGAAGAACTTCCAAATTTTTTCATATTTGTATAAACGAAAAGCCATCGTCCGCGGTGGTTTTTTTTATTTCGTACTAGTTTCTATTACAGTGTACACCACAATAAATAAGAAGAAAAGCCACATGGCGATGGCTACCTTTCCCCAAGGGATAGATTTTCCCTGTTCTAATACATCAACTATTCGGTCCTCGAGTTCACCTAGACCGAGCGCTTCTTGTTGCTGCTTAGGAGTGTAATCGTATTCTAATACTTCTGGTGAAAGGAAATAACACTGTCCCGTTTCATCATATTCCAACCAATCCTCTTTCAAAACCACACTGTGCTCCTTTTCAAATGATATCAACTCCTGACGAGTTATGGACCGGTCACTAAAGGTGCGCTGTAATTTTAGCAGGACATTGTTATTCATGAAGCAAATATAATTCCAATAGAACGATACATCTGACTATTTAGTTGCGTGAAAAGATGTAAGAATGGCTCTACAATTTTGAACAAAAAAACCCGCGCCTTTCAGCGCGGGTTCTTAAAAATTCGAATTCAAATATGAATTACATATCCCACCATAAACGGTAAGTTGACGTTGCGCCAAACTTCTCATCAGGTGTTGCGGTAAGTGGCATAGGAACATTATCCGCATTGTATAAATACTCACCTTCAGGATAAGGTAATCTACGTGGAATCGCGCTTAAGTTTGCATCAGCTGGAGCGCTAAGAGCAGGGTAACCCGTTCTTCTCCAGTCCGTCCATGACTCCGTAAGAGTGAACATTGCAACATACTTTTCATTCATAATCAGTTCAAGATCAGTCGTAGCTGAAAGCGAACCTACATATGTGGCAATGGACGCAGCATCAACACCTAACCAAGTCATGTGAGATTCAATTGCATCTTCTAATGAAGATCTCGCAGCAGTAGCGTCACCATTCATCATCTGCGCTTCTGCCTTAATGAAATGTAATTCATAAGGCGTAACAATTGGAAGAGCCGAAGTCGCTGCACCATAAACAGGAAGCGTTAAGCTATCTGCCGAACGGTATAGATCGATTCGAGGATCAGAAGATCCCTCCATCATGTCATACATAGTTCCAAATTGCGAAATGTAGCCGGCACGATCAATCACTGTAAATTGATACCACGGATTCTGGTTCAATGCTGCATCAAATCCGATAGTCGAATATGCACCTGCATTCAAAGCATCATCACAAGCAGCAATGACGTCTGCTGCATTGTATAACGAAGTCTTACTCAAGTGGTTTAAATAACGTGCTCTAAGCGCGTCAGCCATTGCCGACCAAGCAGTTAAGTCTCCACCATGAATAAGGTCGTCAGAACCCGGCGATAGAGTGCTCGGAGAGGCTAAATCTGCTTGTGCTTCATCGAGCAAAGTAAAGATACTCGTATAAATATCCTCTTGCGAATCGAAAGCAGGCTTCAAATTACCCGCACCTTGGAATGCTTCCGAATAAGGAATATCCCCAAAATGATCCGTTAGGATACCCAAAGCTTTGGCAGTCATGACTTTCGCCACACCACTGTAGGCAGGAGCATCTTGTTCATCAGCCATATCCATGATTAACTGCAAATCGTAAAGCGACCCAGCGTAAGAACCATTCCATGGCGTATTGAAATCTCCTTCTCCGATTTGTGCATAACGGTTATGCGCCAAAGATTGGCGATCCGTTCCTGTCATTTGCTGCATGAAGATACTAGTCAAACGGGGTAAGACATCTCCTTGAAGCATTCCACATCCAGCCTGAGCAGACGGCAATAATACAGCCATCGTAACTTCAGAAGGACGGTTTTGGTCGAGCTTATAATCCTCTAACCAAGCGTCAGAACAAGCCGTGAAACCTATTGCGGCAACGGCTACTATTAATATTGATTTTATTTTCATAATACTATGATTTTTAGAGGTTAGCCTTCAAGTTGAAGATAACACCCATTGTATTAGGCATGTTAAAGTAGTCTGCACCTTGACTGTTTGTTGCACCCGAAAGGTTAGTTTCTGGATCAACACCACGGTAAGCAGTGCTTAAGAATAAATTACGGCCACTAACACCAATTGACAAGCCTTTCAAAGCTGTTCCATCTAGTGCCTTTTTGTTAAATTGGTAGTTCACACCGATATTTCTTAAACGAACCCAACTTCCATCTTCAATAAATGGACGAGAAGCTCCTGTAAATCCAGATAGTGGACCTAAAGCGTAAGAATCAATATCGTTAAGTACAGCCGTTGTATTAGGCTGACCACTAATGTCATTACCATCAGCATCGGTTGTTCCTGGAGCGTAAACTCCATTATTACCCATAACTACGTCTTCCCAAACGAATGTTTCGCCACGCTGCGTTCCATCTGGCATAACATCAGTATCGGCATGAGTACCAAAGTAATAAAGTGCTCCACGAGTACCATTCCAGATATCACCGCCGCTACGAATATCCCAAAGCATATTAAAGCTCCAGTTCTTGTAAGTAGCAAGTGAAGTGATACCCATTAACCAATCTGGATTAGGATCACCAACAACAACTTCAGTAGAACTATATACAGGGTATCCAGATGCATCAACGAGAGCATTACCAGCCTCGTCACGAGCCCAGTCATCTCCGTAAAGTGTTCCGTATGCTTCTCCAGCAACAAGTCTTTGATTAGCTCCGAAGAACCCCCACGGTAAAGAAATAACATCTACACCTTCAGCCAATTCCTGAACAACATTTCTGTTACGGGTAAAAGTCATTCCAGCATTCCATTTAAAATCGTTTGATTCCACTAGGGTTGCATTCAACATAGCCTCAACACCGGTATTCGTCATCGTACCTGCATTTAAGAAAGTATTCGTAAAGCCTGATGAGCCTGCAACAGGTACAGCTACGATAATGTCTCTTGATTCACTCTGGTAAAGAGTTATGTCGGCAGATAATTTATTATCAAAGAATTTAAGCTCTGTACCTATCTCGTTTGTCACCGTATATTCTGGACGTAAATTAGGGTTCCCCAAAATATCACTTTGAGTAAATCCGGTAGCTCCTTGATATGGGAAACTAATACCATTGATCCATCCTGATGTCACGCTTGCTTGATTAAAGTAGGTAGCATTCGACGCAAAAGGAGGCTCTGAACCCACCTGAGCAGAAGAAATGCGCAGCTTAGCAAAGGATAATACGTCGCTTTCAATATTGAGCGCTTCCGTCAATATCAAAGATAATGAAGCTGATGGATAAATGATTGGAGTACTTACATCTCCAAATGTAGATGCTTGATCACGACGCGCAGTCAATGTTACGTAAGCCCAATCTTTATAGTCTATTTGAGCTTGCCCGTAAAATCCAGTCAATCTTCTTCCCGATACGCTTTCGTAAGCCTGCTGATTTTCGGCATTACTCATATTATAGAAGTTCGGTAGCACCAAACCAGTACCATAGGTAGATACAGACTTGTAATCTCTTTGGTTAGAGTTGAAACCTACAAAAACGTTTGCGTTAAAATCTCCATCCAGACCTAAGTCGTAACGAGCTGTTAAATCATGATTCTGTTCACGTACAGCATAGGCTTCATCGTAAATCGACCCTCCTGGGAAAGTGCGAGAATTTTGAGCAATAATCTGCTTTCTAACATCCGAATATTGATCAATACCATAACGGTAGCTGATTAACAAACCTTCAGCTGGAGACCAATCCCACTTCGAGTAACCAAACAAACGATTAACCTCATCCGTAAATGGGTTTTGATTAATAGTCCAATAAGGATTGTCATATCCGCCACCTGCTCGGTAGTTTCTTTGTGTTCCGTCCGCATTTAAATATGCAGCCGGATCAGTAGGATCGTCAACTCCATTACTATTGTCAAACGACGGAGGTGTACGTAAAAGACCAAGCATAAGTCCTGAAAGGTTAGAACCTTGCTGAACTCTATAACCCGCTGAATTAGTATATGCTAGAGACGTAGTTGCTTTCAGGTTTTCCGCTATTTGACTAGAACCTGTTAATCTCAAAGTAGTACGATCGAATCTATTCAATGGCACAATTCCTTCGTCTCTTAAATTCGAAAGGGAGAAGTATACCGCGCTTTGTTTACCACCACCGGATATAGTAACAGAATTATTCAAACGGCGCCCTCTTTGCAAAAAAGCAGTGTTGTCATAAGGACTAACGCCTCCTGGATTATTCGCTACAGTTGCTGAATCTTGAGTAATCATACCATTCGCATCATATGCTAAGTCAGCTAAAGCTGGACCCCACGAAAATGGGTTGCCTGTTCCACCTAAATAATCTCCAAAGTAACCTTGAGAATACTTGTTTTGAGTTTGGGGCATTTTATTTGCCTGTGTAATTTCAAGGGAGCTGTTCACATTGATCTGAAAACCTTGGTTGTAAGAACCTGTTTTAGTTGTGATTAAAATTACACCATTCGCTCCGCGAGTACCGTAAAGTGCAGAAGCCGCACCACCCTTTAAAACAGTGACCGTTTCAATATCATCCGGGTTGATGTCTATTGCTCTGTTTGACAGGGCGACACCATCACGGAGATCTTGAGTTCTGATTTGGCTGTTGTCGATAGGAACTCCATCCACAACCATCAGAGGCTGGTTATCATTAGAC
>ENA-ORDA01002459-ORDA01002459.1-marine-metagenome-genome-assembly--contig:-NODE-2459-length-14038-cov-2.723802_pt1 | contig 14038 bp, 14 predicted proteins | sample MGYA00237778_ERZ508506 | MGnify/ENA primary metagenome ERZ508506 (study PRJEB26177, sample SAMN06267891) | marine metagenome | isolation source: Monterey Bay, California, USA | place: Pacific...
CTTATTTCGAAATGAAGCTGCGGGCTTGTAACACGCCCCGTCATGCCCACCTGCCCAATAAGAGACCCAGCGCCAATCACCTGACCTTCGGTAACAGACAGGCCGTCGAGATGAGCATAGGCCGTAATCAGGCCACCTTCATGTTTCACCAGAACCAATGTGCCAAAGGTTTTCAGCTCTCGGCCTATATAAGCAACTGTGCCGGGCGCTGAGACAGTAACAGGGCTACCTGCTGCCGCAGCAATATTGACCCCATCATTGTGAACACCTTTGGCTGCAGGACCAAATTCAGTGATGATTTCACCTGAAAGAGGCCAAGTAAACCCTGCCCCATTTAAGGCAGATGCTACAATTCTTTTGGCGGGTTTTTTGGGGACAGAGGCCGTCGTTGTTTTTAGCGGCGTTGAGACTTGCGTATCCTGCGGCACATTCTGCAACGAAACTCCCTCAAGAATCGTAAAATCCTGCGTTTCTGGCAGTGCAAGCACCTGACCGTTCGTTAGCTCATAGGGCTCTGATAATTCGTTCAGTTCGGCAATCTGATACTGACTAACAGCATAACGCTGCGAAAGGCTGTAGATTGACTCGCCTGGCTTTACGGTATGGGTGCGCGGCGGTGTCAGTCCCAGCTCCTGACCTGCATCGAGCAGGAAAGGAAATGTCAGACCATTTCCTGTTATGATTGATTGCGGCGTCACCCTATAGCGCGCTGCCAATCCATATAATGTATCATTTTGCTGGACAGTAATTCGCCCTGACGCCGGAATAGCAAGGCGCGCCTCACGCAAGGGCGCAACAAGAAGCGGCGCAGGTGTTTCGCGCGTTAGCGACAAATTCGGCAAGCTTGGCATTTCTGGTAATTCAGGCACCTTTAAGTCTGATACACAGCCACCAAGTGATAATGCTGAAAAGAGCATCAGTGATGTGACAAGCTGTTTTGTGACTGAGGCAGGCACCATTATTGTTCTGTTCCTTTAAGCATTGGTACAAACCGCACGGGCATCAGTGTTTTAATATCTGCACCGTCTTCAGTTCTTTTTACAACAATCAACTCTTCGTGACCAGTCACTCCAACAGGTGCTACCAAAATACCGCCAACCTTGAGCTGTGAGACGAGTATATCGGAAAGTCTTTCGCTTTGGCAGGTTACGATTATTCTGTCAAAGGGCGCTGCTTCTGGCCAGCCCTTATATCCATCTCCATAACGGAATGTTACGTTGGAGACTTTGAGCGAGCGGAGCCTATTTTCTGCATCGACCATAAGAGGCCGAAGGCGCTCCATAGTATAGACCCGGCGGCATAGATGCGAGAGAATGGCGGCCTGATAGCCACTGCCTGTTCCAATTTCTAGAATCCGATGCCGCTTGTTTATCTCAAGCGCTTCTGTCATGCGTGCCACAATAAAAGGCTGCGAAATAGTCTGACCGCCAGCGATTGGCAATGATACATTCTCATAAGCATGTGCAACAAGGGCACGGGGAACAAAGGCTTCGCGGGGAACACGCTCAAGAGCAGACAAAATATGCGGACGCATAATCCCTTGAGAGCGCAAAAACATCACAAGTTTTGCTTTCTTATGAAGAATATCACTCATTTAGCTGCTGCTCCGGTTACGCATATTACCGCTAAAAATTATCGGCGGAAATTCGAACCATCTCATTATGTGCTGTCGCATCCATGCCAAGTGGTGTGAACGAGACATAGCCCTTATTAAGCCAGTATCTATCAGAAAAGGCGAGTGTTTCTTCATAGGGTATTTGCGGGCCAATACGGTATGTATCAGGTACGGTACCGGTCAGAATTTCATCTGAGAATTTATGTTTATCAAGCAAGGCCGGACGGATACCCTTAACAGGCGATGCGTTTTGCGCTGGAAAGTTTACATTCAAGATAGTGCGTTGCGGTAGCACAGTTTCAAACGCTGCTTTCATGACGGCAGCCCCTGTCTGCCGCACAGCATCAAATGCAGCCTCATCACTACCATTTTTTTGTGAAACGGCAATCGCAGGAATTCCGACTATTGCAGCTTCAAGTGCGGCACCAACAGTCCCGGAATAGCCAACATCATCAGCAACATTCATCCCATGATTAATCCCCGATACTACAAAATCAGGTGGCGAATCCTTAAACAGCACATTCAAAGCAATCATTATGCAATCAGCGGGTGTGCCGCCAACGGCATAATGCTTTTCATCTCGTTTGGTAAAGGAAATATCTGTTCTAAGTGAAAGAGCGCGCCCTTTGCCTGACTGATCTGCGCTAGGGGCAACAATGGTTATATCATCACTAAATTCGCGCAGAATCTGTTCAAGAATATGAATACCATAAGCATCAATACCGTCATCATTAGTGACTAGAATCCGCATCATATTCCCTCTTAAATCACGACACTGCTTTATATTCTGCGTATTCGGATAACAGCATTCTCTTATTAGCTATAATATCAGAGCGATGCGACCAGCCTGTCAGTTCCCATATAGCTGTGCAAGGCGGCTGGCAGCAAAATGCTGCCATCTTTCTGCTGGCCATTTTCAAGCAACGCAATCATACATCGCCCAAGCGCTAATGCAGACCCATTTAAGGTATGAACAAAGGCTGTTTCCTTCTCACCTTCTGCGCGTGTGCGCGCCTTCATCCTACGGGCCTGAAACGGGCCGCAATTCGAGCAGGAGGAAATTTCACGGAACATACCTTCACCATCATTCTGACCCGGCAACCACACTTCAATATCCAAAGTTTGTCGCGCAGAAAATCCTGTATCGCCATTGCAAAGACGCAATACACGATAGCTTAACTCAAGACGTTGCAGAACTGTTTCAGCACAAGCTGTCATCCGCTCAAGTTCAGCATCAGACTCTTCGGCCGCTACAATACTAACAAGTTCTACTTTAGAGAATTGGTGCTGACGTATCATACCGCGTGTATCGCGCCCTGCTGACCCTGCTTCGGCGCGGAAACACGGCGTATATGCTGTCATCCGTAACGGCAGGTCGGCATGCGGAATAATGCTATCAGCCACAAGATTGGTAAGCGGGACTTCTGCTGTTGGGATAAGCCATCTATCGTCGGTTGTCCGGAACAAATCCTCTTCAAATTTTGGAAGTTGGCCTGTCCCTGTCATTGTCTGCGTGCGAACTAAAACAGGCGGCACAGTCTCACGATAGCCAAACTCTGTTGTATGGATATCCAGCATGAAACTAGCAAGCGCTCGCTCCAGCCGCGCCAACTGGCCGTGCAGAACAACAAAGCGGGCGCCTGATAGTTTTGCCGCACTCGCAAAATCCATCTGACCCAGAGCCTCACCTAATGCAACATGATCCCGCGGCGTAAAGGAGAATGATGGCGGTGTGCCAACAACACGCAACAGCTCATTATCAGCCTCATCAGCCCCTTCAGGTACATAATCTTCTAGAATATTAGGCAGTCCCATAAGATGGCTGGTTAACGCCTGCTCGAGACGCGCTTCTTCGGCTTCGAGTGCCGGAATGGATTGTTTTAGCTCAGCCACCTCAGCCATCAGTACATCAGCATTACCGCCAGATCCTTTTACCTTGCCAATTTCCTTGCTGGCATCGTTCCGGCGGGACTGCTGTGTCTGAAGTTCGGTTTGAATGTGACGGCGTTCTGTATCAAGCAATAGAATTTCCTGAGCCACAGGGTCAATATTACGACGCGCCATAGCCGCATCAAATAGCTCAGGATTGTCTCTGATAAAACGAATATCATGCATGATAAAAATGTCCTTACTGATACAAGGTGTCAGTTGTTAATCTGCGTCAGGCTCAGAAGGCTTTGCCATGAAACGTGCACAAACAATGGATAGCTCGTACAGAATAATAACAGGCACAGCCAGAAGCACTTGAGAGATTACATCTGGCGGGGTCAGAATGGCTGCGGCAATGAAGGCAAACAAAATAGCATATTTGCGTTTACTTGCTAGATCATCAGCGGTCAGAATGCCGGCACGCACCAATAATAGCAAAATAACCGGAAGCTCGAATGATACGCCAAAGGCAAACATCAGACGCATCACAAGACTGAGATATTCACTAATGCGTGGCTCAACCTCAATGGGGAGAGCGCCCTCGCCGCCAGCAACTTCAAAGGAGAGAAAGAAGTCCCATGCAAGCGGAATAACAATATAATAAACCATCGCCGCGCCAAGAATAAATAACAGGGGCGTTGCCATAAGAAACGGCATAACAGCCCGTTTTTCCGTCTTATAGAGACCCGGCGCCACAAACTTCCAAACTTGGAGTAATATTAAAGGGAATGTAATTGAAATAGCGACAAAAAAGGACACTTTAACTTGGGTGAAGAAGCCTTCGTGAAGGCCTGTGAAAATCATCCGGCCGCCGCGTTCCAATAAAATATCTGCCAATGGTGCCTGCAAGAAAATATAAACCGCATCAGCTATATTCTGTGTGCCGCTACCATAAGGCCGGATAAAGCAGATCAAAAAGATGGCAATAAAGCCAATCATAATCACACCGATGCGGTTTCTCAGTTCGGTTAGATGCTCGATTAGACTCATCTCACCTGGAGCCGCTGCGCCATCAGCGCTTTGTTCGGTCTCAGACATTATGCCTTATCCTGCTCTGATGAAGGAGTTTCAGTACTAGACAGATTAGCCTGAGTATCACTCATGGTCTTTGCGGCATCCTGCACCGCCTGAATATTTTCCTTGATAGATGACACATCTGCCGAGCTACCTATTGACTGAACATCGGGTGTAATCTTGTCATCAACGATACGAGCCATATCTTCTAGATTGCCGGTTTTAAGATCAGCGACCATTTGTTTGACGCCCTTGACATCGGCCTCACCGGCCACCTCTTCAAGACTTTTGGAAAATTCGCGGGCCATCTTGCGGGCCTGTCCAGTGATTTTGGTGAAACTGCGCAACATTTTCGGCAGGTCTTTTGGTCCAACGACCAAAACCAGAACGAAGGCAATCATCATAAATTCCTGCCAGCCAAAATCAAACACGCGGACCGTCTCCCTCACATGAACGTCTCGAATCCAACCATACACTAAAAGGATGGGGCTTTACTATGCCCGCCTTTAGGTTGTCTGGCTAAAAACGAAAAAGATGCGCCGCCAGACTAAGAGGTCTCCAGACGACACATCCTTGATATTGATAGACATCAAAAGCTTGCACCCTAGGCGCGAGACTTTGTTGCTTTCTTAGCAGCTTTTTTCGGAGCTTTCTTAGCCACTGCTTTTTTCGCTACCGCTTTCTTTGCGGCTACTTTTTTCGGGGCTGCCTTTTTCTTAGCAGCTTTTTTGGCGGCTGCCTTCTTTGGTGCGACCTTTTTAGCTGCAACCGGCGCCGCCTCTATTACATCATCATCAGATGAAGCATCATTATCATCGCTCTTAACCCCATCTTTGAAGTTTTTAAGGCCTTTGCCAAAATCACCCATGATGCCAGAGATTTTTCCCGGACGTGCAAAAAGAAGCAAAAGAACAGCAAGAACAATTAGCCAATGCCAGATGCTAGTAAAACCCATGATATTCCCCTTGAAGATGGAATTAATGCTTAAAACTTACCAGCAAATGCCAGCAAACGAATGCGTCGAAACTATAACTATACTAAAGCTTCCTCGCAATAACAGAAATAAAATACCCTTAATTTTTATTAAAGAACACTATCATAGCGCAAAGAAGAAGGCTTGCTCCCTATCCATCTCCAGATGTACGGCGCTTCCAGCCGCAAATGAGTTCAGCCCAGGAATGCGCGCATGCAGATGAAGCTCCCCATCATCGGACGGCACAGCAAGGTGAATGAGGGTAGCACGGCCCAGTAAATGAGACTCAACAACCGTAGCCGGCACACCGCTATTAGTCGCAGAAATGCGCAATCCTTCATGACGCAACACCATCAGTGCAGCAGAGCCTTCCGTCATATCAGGGCTATCAAACTCACCAAAAAGAGTTGATACACGTCCCTCACGACCATGAGCCGGCACATGGTTCACTTCCCCAAAAAATTCTGTGACAAAGGCGCTTTGGGGTCGGCAATAAAGGTCAATCGGGCGACCTTGCTGGAGGATATTACCATTATCCAACACGATAATCCGGTCCGACATAAACATCGCTTCTTCTGCATCATGGGTTACCATAAGAGCAGACGTCCCTGTTTCGCGTAAGACGTGAAGCATCCGGTCACGTACCCGCTCGCGCAACCGCGTATCAAGTCCTGAATAAGGCTCATCCAGCAGCACCAGTTTTGGCGACGGCGCCAGCGCACGGGCCAGTGCAACACGTTGTTGCTGGCCGCCAGATAATTCATGCGGATATTTCTGTGCAAGATCAACTACATCAAATTCAGCAAGCATGTCAGCCGCCCGTTTACCGGCAGATATTCCAAAATGAGACAGGCCAAACAAAACATTTTCAGTCACGGTAAGATGCGGGAACAGCGCATAGGACTGAAACACAAGTCCCATTTTGCGATCCTCTGGCGGGACAAGCACGCCTGCGCTACTCAAAATACGATTTTCAGAGATGATTTCGCCAGATGATAAGGTCTCAAACCCCGCAGCCAGACGAAGCAAGGTTGTCTTCCCGCAACCAGACGGCCCCAGCAATGTTACCACCTCGCCTGCCCCAACATCAAAACTGACATTGCTTACAGACGCTGTGTCACCATAATCATGGGATACTGACCGAAATGACAGCATTATGCGTCCTCTTCTACAAAACCATCCAAGAAATCATCATCTAGCAGGCCATCACTGACCTCATCCTCAGGACCATCATCATCTTGATGACTAGATTCGCCAATACCGCCAAGTATCTGGCCTTTCCGCAGTAATCCGGCAGATTTTAGCTCATCAATACCCGGCAATTCATCCACGCCTTGAAGCCCAAAATGATCAAGAAAAGCAGTGCTTGTTCCCCATGTAAGCGGCCGGCCCGGCGTACGCCGTCTGCCCCGCGGCTTAATCCAGCCCAGCTCTAGCAAAATATCAACCGTACCCCGTGATAAGCTAATACCACGTATTTCTTCAATTTCCGAGCGTGTGATAGGCTGGTGGTAGGCGATGATAGCAAGCACTTCGAGTGCCGCCCGTGATAAGGGGCGCTGTATTGGCCGCTCTAATGTAAGGAAGGCAGCAACATCAGCGCGTGTCCGGAACGCATAATGCCCCTCAATATCAGAAAGCTCAATGCCAGACTGCTCATCATATCGCGCGGCTATAGACGCTAAGACTTCGGTTATCTGGTCTTCATTTTCAAGATAGGGCAGTAAGGCACGACGCGGGACAGGCGCTGGAGAGGCAAAAATCAGCGCTTCAATCACACGAGCTGTTTTCTGGATATCTATCATTGCTCACTATCCTTGGCGCGAATATATAACGGGGCAAAACTATTGCTCTGACGCAAGCTTACAAGACCATCACGCGCCAATTCAAGTGACGCCACAAAGTGAGAGGCAAGAGCCGAGCGCTGGTCAAGGGGCTGTTTAAGATTGCTGGGCAGAAAATGCTGCAAGACTTGCCAGCCAGGAGATCGTGAAATCAGCGAGCGCATCCGCCCTGATGCTTCCTGCACTGAATAAAGCCGCGTGGCTGCAATTGTCAGGGTGCCGGCCTCTTCTTGCGACCGGATATCCCCATAAGCACTGAGCAAATCATACAAGCTTGCTGTCCAAACAGTTTTTTCCGTTGAATGGAACGCCTCTATTGTGCCGCGCACAAGCCTATCGCGGCCAAGATGCGGCAAATCAACCAGCCGTTTTGCTGCCGATTGCATGGCCTCCAGCCTTACCAGCTGGTAGCGCAATGCATCTGTCATATCGATAATTTCTTCATTCTGGTCTGGTTCAGGATCAGGCAGAAGAAGACGTGATTTCAGGTAAGCTAGCCATGCCGCCATCACAAGATAATCAGCAGCAACTTCAAGATTTATGTCACGCGCCTGCTCAATATAAAGCAGATATTGGTCTGCCAGAGGTAGAATGGCAATCTTGCTCAAATCGACCTTCTGATCACGCGCCAGTGATAGTAACAGGTCAATAGGGCCTTCAAATCCGTCCAGATTAACAAACAAAGAAATTTGACGGCCTGCATCGTCAAATTCATCCTCATCTGGTGCCTCCATTGGGCCGTTATCTGAAGCGTTTGATGACATCATGGGCGTACAGGAGTAGCTTTCCTCAGAATGCAATCCTGTCCAGAACGCTTCAAATCACCACAAATTTTACGGGCATCTTTCGGCGGCAAGGGTTCAGTTATCACCCGCCAAAACATCGTAGAATTTTTCGCTTCCACCTGCATGACGCCAAGCATAAGACCCATGAGCCGCTGATTATGTTTTTCGGTAAGCAACGCTGACGCTGTTTCTGCTTTTTCCCGGTTTCTAAAAGCTGCCAGTTGAACCATAAATAGATCAGGGTTTGATAAATCAGGCTCAATAATCTGTTTCTTAATCACTCTGTTTTCTAGTTTTGGCCGTGCAACAGGACTGGCTATCTCAGATGTTTCACTGACCGATGCACTGCTCTTAGTATCAGGCTCACTTGCGATATCATCGCTACCTGATGATAGTCGTTTTGCTATAATGACTTGAGTGCCATCATTCGTTTTGCTCTCAGAAGCCGCCTCACCCTGGGCGGCGGCAGGAGCTGTTGCGGGTGGTATTGCGCCGGCTGTTTGGTTTGGTGCAGGCATCGCACCAACGCCGCTTGCTGTAGAAGTAGATGGTGTGTCTGGCGTTTCTTTTAGGTCAGTTGTTTGGACTGGCGGCAGTTCAGGTTGACCATCAGGCAGCGCTAATGTTTCGGTGCCCTCCGAGCGAGGCTGAGTGCCATCCAGCATATTCAGAACAGTTGTGTTTGATGTTTCAATTTCCAAACCACCTGCCTCGATAGGCTTAACCTTAAACGGACCTTGATCTGGGCGTAGAACGGTAATGTCACTATTATTCTGGTCAGCGCTAGAGCCAAACCAGACAAACCCTGCGCCACACACAGATAACAATACCAGCCCCCATAATATCAAGGACAGCTTTCGTGAAGCTGGTTTTGTCTTTGCTTTACGCGGCGTAACACCATCCTCATCAGCATAGGAAGCATTCTCATAGCGCATATTATCCGCCTGCTCAGCCATTACATTTCCTCAAGGGCTGTGATGCCCATTAATGATAGTCCTTGCGAAATCACCCCGCGCGTTGCTGAGACTAAAGCAAGGCGCGCACTTGTAAGCTCATCATCATTATCGCAGATGAAACGTAGCTCAGAATTATCCCGGCCCGCATTCCATAATCCATGAAATAAACTCGCAAGATCAATAAGATAAAAAGCAATCCGGTGAGGTTCATGCGATAGTGCTGCTGATTTCACCATATGGGGAAAGCTGGCAAGTTGGCGGATAACGCGCACTTCATGAATATCAACAAGGCGGCCTGCTGCCGCGCCCATCACAGGCTGGCCTTCTGCTTGCCGCAACACAGAGCTGGCACGAGCATGGGCGTATTGAACATAAAAAACAGGGTTTTCACGGCTTTTCTCGGTAACCCGGGCATAATCAAATTCCAGTGTCTGATCAGACCGGCGGGTCAGCATGATAAACCGCATCACATCAGCGCCAACAGCGTCCATGACGTCTTTCAATGTAACAAAGGTTCCTGCCCGCTTTGACATTTTAACAGGCGTTCCTTTATCCAGAAGCGAGACCAGCTGGCATAATTTAACATCAAGCATATTCTTCTGGCCGGAGATTGCTTCAGTAGCAGCTTTCATACGTTTGACATAGCCACCATGATCAGCGCCCCAGATATCAATCATCGAGCCGCCTGTGCGTGACAGCTTATCCATATGATAGGCGACATCAGAGGCGAAATATGTCCAGCTTCCATCTGATTTCTGCAAAGGCCGGTCAACATCATCGCCAAACTCGCTTGCCTTGAAGAGCAGTTGTTCACGCGGCTCCCAATCTTCTGGAAGCTGGCCTTTTGGTGGCTCAAGAACACCGCGATAAACAAGGTCTATTTCGGCTAGTTTATCAATTGACTGCGAAACAGTGCCGCTATCAACCAATGCCCGCTCAGAGGAATAAACATCCATTTGAATGCCCATTTCAACTAAATCAGCCTTGATAGATGCCATCATCTGCTCAATCGCAAAGGACCGGATAAGCGGCAACCATTCTGCTTCGTCCAATGCGAGCAATGTATCCGCGTGACGCTCTACCAATCCAGCACCAACATCTTTCAGATATTCACCCGGATAAAGACCATCAGCTATCACCACACCGTCTTCGCCAAGCGCTTCACAGTATCGAAGCTGAGCTGAGCGCGCCAAAACATCAACCTGAGCACCCGCATCATTGACATAATATTCACGGGTCACATCATAACCGGTAAAGGCCAACAGATTAGCAAGCACATCTCCTAGAATCGCGCCGCGAGCATGGGCAGCATGAAGCGGGCCTGTTGGGTTGGCAGACACAAATTCAACATTAACAGCCTGTCCGTTGCCAAGCTCTGAGCGGCCATAATTTTGGTCCGCCAGAATGGTAGCAACTTCTGACCCCCAGCGACCTTCATTAAGGGTGATATTTAAAAATCCCGGGCCGGCAATCTCAACCTGCGCAACATCTTTGTGAAGCGCTAGTTTTTCAGCAAATAACCCAGCAAGGTCGCGCGGCTTAGCTGACACCTGCTTGGCAAGAACCATCGCCACATTACAAGCAAGATCGCCATGTGTTTCATCACGCGGCAGTTCAACAGCCACCCGAGACAGGTCAGCTCCTGCCATGACCTGACCAGCATCGCTCAAATCTTGATAAATTATTGTTATTTGGTCTTCAAAAATAGTGAAAATATTCATGTTATGATAATATTGGTCCTGGTTCAAAAATACGCTCATATTCTAATAGCGCATAGCGGTCTGTCATGGAAGCAACATAGTCAGCGATAATGCGTGCTTTTTGCACACCATCTTTATTTTCTAGGCCCGCCTGCCATTCAGTTGGTAGCAAATTAGGCTCGTCTAACAGGCGTTCAAAAAGCTCTGTTAAAAGGTGCTTGGATTTACTTGTCATCCGGTTCACTTTGAAATGACGCCAGCTATATTTAAACAAAAAAGTCCGCAACTGCGATAATGCATCTGCCGCTGCAGCCGAATGACAGATAACAGGCTTTCCTGCGCTGCGGATATCATCAACTGATTGCGGATTAAGCGCGGCAAGAGCCAGAACAGTTTCATTCAGGATGTCTTGAACGAAATAGCTGATAAGCCGGCGCGATAATTCATGCACAAGCCTGTTTTGCTCACAATTCGGATAGAGTTTGTGTAGGTTAACCAGAATATCACCAACCACTGGCAAGCCCTCAAGCTGGTCAAGCTGAAGCAGGCCGGCGCGCAGACCATCATTGAAATCATGCGCCAAATAGGCAATATCATCCGACATATTGGCAACCTGTGCTTCGGCAGGCGCATAAAGGTCCAGCTTAAGATCCCATTTGCTATTCAGCGCTTCGATTGTTGGCCGTAATGCCGCTTTTCCATGGCTGTTAGTGATGAGCGGGCCATTATGCTTCACAACCCCTTCTAGCGTTTCACCTGTAAGGTTTAACCCGTCGAAACTAGCGTATTTTTCTTCCAAAAGCGTGAGCACTCGCACTGACTGCTCATTATGATCAAACCCGCCAAACGGCGCCATGACCTTATTCATCGCCTCTTCACCTGCATGACCAAACGGGGGATGACCAAGGTCATGGGCGAGTGCAACAGCCTCTGCAACATCCTCATTCAAGGATAGTGCGCGAGCGATTGTGCGGGCTATCTGGGCAACCTCAAGGGAATGGGTTAACCGGGTGCGGAAACTATCGCCTTCATGATAGACAAAGACTTGTGTTTTATTACGAAGCCTCAGAAACGCAGATGAATGAATGATCCTGTCACGGTCTCTTTGAAAATCAGTCCGAGGAAACAGCTCTTTTTTGTCTGGCGCTGCTTCGGTAATGTAACGTCCTAGCGCGCTTTTATGGCATGCATAAGGAACAAGAGCTGCAATTTCTGGCATGATGTCATCCATACAGATGTGGCTGTATAAGCTAAAGGCTGCGCCGGTACGGCATATAAAAAAACACTATACCAACAATAGCACCCTAGCAGGTCTAAAACATCCCCGCAAAGGGTGAAGCAGGCAAGAGGTTAGACAAAAAATATCCTGCCATCATTCCTGCTCTCCCATCTTGCTTATGAGAAGGTGCGATGCCATATTAGATATATGAGACTGATAGGGTCTCGATTGCCAAAGGACCATGCAGCTGATGAATGAAATAACCTCATCTCAGACATTTTCACTTACGCCATCAGCCGGGGCGCGTATTGCAACGCTGCTCACGAGTGAAGCTGCGCCCTATTTCCGGGTAAGCGTTGATGGCGGTGGCTGTTCTGGCTTCCAGTACAAGTTTGATTTTGATCACAATCGAACTGATGATGATATTCTATTTTCCCAGCATGGTGTCGAGATTTTAGTCGATGATATGTCTCTGGGCTTTCTTGAAAATGCCCAGCTTGATTATGTTGAAGAACTTGTTGGCTCCTTCTTCCGTGTTGTAAATCCCAACGCAACAGCATCATGCGGTTGCGGCACGTCATTTTCGGTTTAACCAGCAGATGATGACCTCCTCTGTGATGACTAAGACGGCGCGCATTGCAACCTGGAATGTGAATTCGCTGAAAGCGCGGCGTGAGCATGTGCTGACCTACCTCAGTGAGGGCAAAGCCGATATTTTATTGCTGCAGGAATTAAAGCTTCAGGATGCAGATTTCCCACATGATGCCTTTAAAGAAATAGGGTTTTCATCTGTCTGTCATGGCCAGAAAACCTATAATGGTGTTGCAATTATCTCGCGGTTTGATATCGAAAACATTGTGCGCGGCCTGCCGAATGGTGAAGCGCCTGCCGGTATTGACGGTGAGGCTGACACCCATGCCCGCTATATTCAGGCTGATATAAAAGGCATGACTATTGCCTCATTATATCTGCCGAATGGCAATCCCTGCCCCGGCCCAAAATTTGATTATAAATTACGCTGGATGAGGCGGCTTGCTGGTGTTGCAGAAACCTTATTGCACTCGGAACGCCCCATTATTCTCGGCGGTGATTATAATGTGATGCCGCAGGATGTTGATTGCTATGATCCGAACGCATGGGAGGGCGATGCTCTCTGGCATCCTGACAGCCGTGCTGCCTTTTTTGCGCTCGCTCATAGCGGCTATACTGATGCGTTACGCTCGATACATCCGACTGGCGAGAAGTTTTCCTTCTGGGATTATCAAGCCGGCGCATGGCAGAAAAATAATGGCATTCGTATTGACCATCTGATGATGTCACCAGAAGCAGCATCACGATTATGCGCCGCAGATGTTGATAATGCAGAACGCGGCAAAGAGCGTCCGTCAGATCATACGCCCGTCTATTGCGATATTACGCTGCCGGCATAATCATCTTATTCAGATAAAAAAACGGCGTCCTTTTTTTGAGAAGGACGCCGTTTTAATGATAACTGTCTTACAAGACTATTTGACCTTATTGCATTATTTAAACTTATTGCTGGGCTCAAACTTTGACTTTACCGGCTCTCTTGGCTCACGCACCCATAATGAACGGTCTGGATGCATGCCAGCACCAAATACGGCTGACACAGCAGAACAACGCATTCTGTTCAGCAATCTTGTATCGGCAACACCAACCGATGGATGAGTGCCATTATTATCAGCAACATCACGGTCCCATTTTGCCTTGCGTTCGGCATAAACCGCACTATCCAGTAATTGCTCACAATTCAGCTCATTCGTATTTAGATCAACGATTATCGTATCGTTTTCTTCGATGAGCGCAATGGCGCCGCCAGCGGCAGCCTCAGGGCCCACATGGCCAATGACGAGCCCAACAGAACCGCCAGAAAATCTGCCATCAGTCATCAGACCAACAACGATATCTCTCTCGCGGCACAGGGCCGTAATCCGAGAGGTTGAATCAAGCATTTCCGGCATGCCAGGAGCCACAAACGGGCC
>ENA-ORDA01002463-ORDA01002463.1-marine-metagenome-genome-assembly--contig:-NODE-2463-length-14018-cov-3.213112_pt1 | contig 14018 bp, 14 predicted proteins | sample MGYA00237778_ERZ508506 | MGnify/ENA primary metagenome ERZ508506 (study PRJEB26177, sample SAMN06267891) | marine metagenome | isolation source: Monterey Bay, California, USA | place: Pacific...
AATCCACCAACATTAACATTGTAATTCACAATTGCACAAGCTGAATCAGATTCATTATCTACGTTAAATGCACAGTATTTAATGACTGCTGAAGCGGGTGCTATACCTTTATTGTCAAAGTGAACCTGAAATTTTGCTTGTTCTTCTTGACCTGGTGAAAATGAAAGAGTATGCGGAGACACATCAGTTGTTGGTAAATAACACGCCTGCCAACAAAAGTAATTTTCAGTGCCTGAAGTTGCTGAAATAACTTCTCTAGAAACTTTTATGTCAATAGTATTCGATGAAATATTTTTTACGGTAATATCAATACCTAAATCACCAAATAAAGAAGAAGAATTTCCAGTATTTACATTGTTTTCGTGTGGCTCAACAGTAATGTTATTTTGTGAAAAAACTTGAACTGTTGACACAACTAAAAAGAAAAGTATTGCTTTTTTCATAATGATATGGTTTTGTACAAATATACTAAGAAAAAGAATAATTAGCATTCAATTAATTCCATTAAAAAATAGCTTTGAAAGGGTAAGATTTGTCATCACACTTTTTAGCAAAACACAACTTAAAAGGAAGATTATCTATAATTTAGCGTTCCTTACTATCATTCTAACTGGAATGATAGCTCTTAAAGTGTAACGAATTTTAAACCAAACAAAAGAAAGAAATCATGAAAAAACGCCTACTATTATTAACCGGGATTGCCTTTAGTATTTCCTCATTTGCTCAGCAACTTGTTGATACCACGCAAGCCGAAAACAAAAATGTTTTACTCGAAGAATATACGGGCAGAAACTGCCCTTATTGCCCCGATGGACATAAAATAGCAAACGATATAAAAGTAGCTTTCCCAGATGATATTATACTAATGAGAATTCACACGGGTGGTTATGCTCCAACATCGAATCCAAACCTAAACACTGCTTTTGGCCCACTACTTGCTGGTCAATCTGGTATAACAGGCTATCCAACCGGAACCATTAACAGACATGTATTCTCAGGAAGTTCAACTTCTATGAGTAGAAGTGCATGGAATTCAGCATCAAATGAAGTTTTATCTGAAACGGCAGTAGTTAATATCGGCATGAATGCTGTTGTTGATACCGCTACAAGAAATTTATTTGTTGAAGTTGAAATTTACTATACTGGCACTCAAACGGTAAGCTTCAATAAGCTAAACGTAGCAGTTTTACAAGATAATATTTTTGGCTCTCAATCTGGAGCTTCAAGCTATAATCCAGCAGATGGAAATGACAACAACTATAATCACAAACACATTCTTAGACACATGCCTTTAGGAGCGTGGGTGAAAAAATTAATGATATTGAACCTGGCACTTTTGTTAAAAAAACTGTAAATTATACACTCCCTGAAAATATACAAGGTGTAGAGTTGAAGATTAAAGATTTAGATATTGCTGTTTTCATTACCGAAGATAAGCAAGAAGTACTTAATGCCACTCACATGAAGCCAATTTTAGGTTCAGCAACTAGTATTAAGGAGTTTTCAATAAAACCAATAGATCTATATCCAAATCCTACAAATGATAAATTAAATGTAGAATTTGAAATCAGAAAAGCAAGTGATGTAAACATTAAACTTCATAATCTACTAGGTCAAACTGTATTGGATGAAAATAAAACTTTTTCTTCTGGGCAACGTAAATTTCAGCTTGATGTGAATAGCTTAGAAACTGGCATATATATTCTAGAATTATCAAATGGAATAAGTTCAAGTACACAAAAAGTAATTATCAAATAAAAAGTAATGTCTCAAATAAAAAACTACATATTAGTTGTAGCTATACTATTATTGACAACAAAATTCGTAAATGCACAACTTTCAAACGGTAGCACTGCTGCAGATTTCACAGTAACAGATATAAATGGAAACAGTCATCATTTGTACGAATACTTAGACTCAGGCTACACTGTAATATTAGATTTAAGTGCTGTATGGTGTGGCCCATGTTGGTCGTATCATGAGGATGGTCATTTAGAATCCTTGTGGGAAGAACATGGTCCAGCAGGTGAAACTGGCGTTAGTGCTAATACCACTGATGATGTAATTGTTCTATGGGTTGAAGGAGATTCAAATACTCCAGAATCTGATATCAGCGGTGGTGGAAACTCACAGGGTGACTGGACTGAAGGAACAAATTATCCATTAATTAACGACGATAACTTGGCTTCAGCATACAGTATTTCATACTGGCCGACAATATATACTATATGTCCTAATAGAAAATTAAAACTAAGCGGTTCAATAAGCGCAGAAGATCACTATAATTTAGTTGAAGAATGCGAAGTGGCAGTAGAAGGTATTAACGCAAGTGTGTCATCATATTCTGGCGATTATTCGACCTGTGGTGAAAAAGTAAATGTTAAAGCTATGATTCAGAATTTAGGTACTGAAAATTTAAGCTCGTTTAACGTTAAAGTTTTCGAAGGAAGTAATGAATTAGGTTCAGAAAGCTATAATGGATCAGCATTAGCAACATATGCTACTACGGAGGTCGATTTTGGTAATATTCCAGTAAGTGGAAACACCAACCTAGAAATCAAAATTACTGATAGCGATGCACTTACTAGTGACAATTCTTTAACTCAAGAAATAACATTGGCTAAAACAGCATATCAAAACTTAAGAATAAAAGTCACATTAGATAATTTTGGCGAAGAAATAAGTTGGAAGATTAAATCTGAAAGTGGTACTCAAATAGCATCTGGTGGCCCTTACTCAAACACTTCAAACCAACAGTCTTTTGAGGCTCAACCTCAAGACGATGTATTTGTACAGGTTGAAGATGATGGCTGTTATATTTTCGAAGTTACCGACACTTATGGGGACGGAATGTATGGTGATGAACAGACATTTTTTAAGGTTTTTGACGCAAATAATTTAGAGGTTGTAACTATTTATGGAAATCAATTCGAAGAAGGGATATCACAAAAATTCCTACATGAAGGGGGTTCAACTCCTTTAAGTATTAATGAAAAATCCGTAAGTTCTTCATCAATTCACCCCAACCCAACAAACGGTCTTAGCACACTTAAAGTTGATGCGAAAGAAAAAGCCAATAATGTAATATTGAATGTGATTAATATTATGGGCGAAGTGGTATTAGCCAACTCTATTAATTTAAATGTTGGAGCTAATACTATCCCACTAAAATTAGATCATTTAGAAGCTGGGATATATACTGTTGATTTAATATCTACATCAGTAAACATTTCTCATAAATTAGTTAAGCTAGACTAAGGAATTAATAAATTTAGAAAGCAATTAACAGAGCAGTCAAATTTGGCTGCTCTTTTTTTTGTAAGGATAATTGTCCTTTTTTGCTGTATAATGGTCATTTTTTATTAATTTTGTGTCAAACTAACCTTAATCAATACAATTTTATGAAAGCATATTTATTAGCCTTAGCGTGTTTAATGTCATTTACATTTAATGCAACAGCTCAATTACCTAATGGCTCTGTTGCTCCAGATTTTACAATTACAGATTTAGACGGTAATGAACATAGATTATACGATTTATTAGATCAGGGCTATTCTGTAGTTATTGATTTAAATGCAACATGGTGTGGTCCATGTTGGAATTATCATACTGGAGGAGCTCTAGAAGAATTGTGGGAAAATCACGGTCCAGCAGGAGGTAATGGTGTAAGCTCAAACACTTCTGATGATGTATATGTCTTTATGATCGAGTCACAAAGCACAAATACAATTAATCAATTATACGGAACGGAAGGTACTACAGGAGATGGTTATGCTGATAACACCTATGGAGACTGGGTAACAGGAACACAATTTCCGATAGCTGATGATGCTACTGTTGCAAATCTTTATAACTTAGCTTATTACCCTACTATTTTCACTATTTGTCCAAATAGAATTCTTACTGAATCTGGTGCAATATCTGCAAGTAATCATTACAACCTTATTTCAGAATGCGTAACTGCCGTTGAAGGAACAAATGCTGCTATACAAAATGTTAGTAATGGCTTAGTACCTGAAGGTTGCGAATCTGTTGCCGATGGAGAATTAACAGTTTTCGTTCAAAATATGGGTACCGAAGTCTTAACTTCATTTACTGTTGAGGTAAGTGCCAATGGACAAAATCTTGCGACTGAAGATTACAACGGTTCCTTAGAAACCTATGCAATGACAACTTTTGAATTTGAAATTACTGTTGATAGTGAAACTGTTGATGTAGAAATTACAACTGCAGATGACAATAATGCTGATAATACAATGTCACAATCCATTGATTTCTCATCGGGTCAAACCTCACAAAGCATTACCGTCAACCTATTGACAGACAATTTTGGTAATGAAACGTACATGGAAATTACTGATGAAAATGGAATTGTAGTTTGGTCGGAAGGTAATGAAGGAGTTGCAGGTATTTCTGGTACTGGGCAACTTGCTCCAGCTGATGCAACAAATCCATTAGGAAATAATCAATCATATAACTGGAATGTCGATCTTCCATCCACAGATTGCTTTAAATTTATGATTTACGACTACTATGGTGATGGGCTTGCTGCCTCAACAAACACTAATGGTGGTGTCGATGGAAACTGGTCAATTGAGAATAGTAGTGGAATTGTAATTGCAGAACAAATGGTTCAAAATTTCGAAAATACTGATGATGCTTCTTTTGAAAATACAGAGCCATCTTCAATTTACGAAAATAAAAATGTTGAACTAAGCATTTATCCAAACCCTGTTCAAACCAATACAAAACTATCCGTTAACTTATCAGAATCTTCTGATGCGAGATTAGATGTTTTAAATATTTTGGGTCAAACAGTTTTATCTAACGTATATTCACTTGGTGCTGGCAATAACACTATAGATATCAACGTTGATGAAATGACTAACGGCATTTACTTTGCTCACCTTTCTATTAACGGTGAAATCAATACAGTAAAAATTACCGTTAGCAAGTAAGAGTTAATTTGCTAAAAACAAAAAAGGTCAGTAGATTAGCCAAAACTAATTGCTGACCTTTTTTAATGCTTAAAAAATAAAATACTATGAAAAAATTCCTTTTAATTACTGCTCTAGTAAGCATCAATTTTATTGCCTTTTCACAGAACAGAACACTGCCAAAAGTTGATTTGAAAACTTTAGAAAACACCATAATCAACTCATCAGAATTTGATAATGACGACAATCCTATTGTTATCAGTTTTTGGGCAACTTGGTGCAAACCTTGTATCAAAGAATTATCTACCATAGCTGAAGTATACGAAGATTGGCAAGATGAAACAGACGTAAAAATTATTGCTATTTCTATTGATGACGCAAGAAATATGTCAAAAGTTAAGCCGAAAGTAAATTCAGAAATGTGGGAATACGAAGTCTACTGTGATCCAAACGGAGATTTCAAAAGAGCAATGGGCGTAGGAGGTGTACCTCACACGTTCTTGCTTAACTCAAAAAAAGAAATTGTTTGGCAGCATACTGGTTACAAAGATGGTGATGAATACGAACTATATGAGCAAATAGAAGCACTATCAAAATAGACAATGAAAAAATTAAATCTCCTCCTATTAACGCTATTACCGTTTGTAGTATTCGGTCAAGAAAATTCCCCTGGAACTATTCAAGGGGATTTTAACTTTAATGCACAAACCTATACAGAAGACCCTTCAATAAACGCATCAAAAGTAGATGAGTTTATGCTAATGAATGGTTATGCTAATATCCTATTCAATAAAGGTAACTTTACTGCAGGTATTCGTTACGAAAGCTACCTAAATGCCCTACAAGACTTTGATTCTAGATTCAATGGAAATGGTATTCCTTACCGATTTGCACAGTATAATGTGTATGGATTAGACATCACCGTTGGTAATTTCTATGAGCAGTTTGGTAATGGACTTGTCTTCAGAAGTTATGAAGAAAAAAGCTTAGGAATCGATAATGCTATGGATGGGGTTCGCTTAAAATATACTCCAGCTAAAGGTTTATCCCTTAAAGGTTTTGTGGCTAAACAGCGTTTATTTTGGGAGCAAGGCCCTGGTATTATTCGAGGAATTGATGGAGAATTAAATGTTAATGATGCTCTTTCCTTAGAAAACAGCAAAACAAACGCCATTGTTGGAGGTAGCTTTGTAAGTCGTTTTCAAGAAGACAATAACCCTGTTTATAACCTTCCAGAAAATGTTGCGGCATATGCGTTAAGAACAACTGTTAACAGAGGAAAGTTTTCCTTCAACTCAGAGTACGCTTATAAATTTAATGATCCTGCTGGTGGCGTAACCTACAACAACTATGCTCCGGGCAACTCATTAATGGCAAATTTAACATACTCTGAAAGAGGCTTGGGGATTATTCTTGAGGCACACAGAGCAGATAATATGGACTATCGCTCAAAAAGAGGAGGAACTGGGAAAGAACTGACCTTAAACTTTGTTCCTGCAATAAGCAAGCAACACGTCTATACCTTGGCTGCCTTCTACCCTTTCGCGACACAACCATTAGGCGAATTAGGCTTTCAAGGACAAGTAAATTATACCTTTAAAAAGAAAAGCCCTCTAGGTGGTAAATACGGCACACAATTAGGCCTAAACTATTCCAGAATAAATGGTCTAAATGGCGGTTCATCTGTACTGACTGAAACGGAAAGCCATACCCCTATGTTCTTTAGTGTTATTGGTGAGGAGTTATATTTTAGAGACTTCAATTTTGACATCAAAAAGAAAATCAGCAAGAAGGTAAAAGTTATGGCAAACTACCTTAATATTATATACAACAAAGATGTTATTCAAGGTAAAAACTACGGTAAAGATATTCACGCAAGAATAGGTGTTATTGATGTGAATTATAAAATAAAGCCAAAACACACAGTAAGAACAGAGTTTCAATATTTATCTATTGATGATAGCAAAGAATATGACTATGACCAAGGCGATTGGGTAATGGGCCTAGTAGAATACACCTTTTCCCCTCACTGGTTTTTTGCCTTTATAGACCAATACAATGGCGGCTACACGGACCACGATGGCGTGTCGCATGAAGCTGTTCATTACCTCAACATTAGTTGTGGTTACTCAAAAGGAACGAATAGATTTGAATTAGGATATGGTAAAAAACGTGAAGGTGTATTTTGTGTAGGAGGAGTTTGTAAAAACGTGCCATCTTCCAACGGATTCACTTTAAGTATCACCTCTAGCTTTTAAAACATGAAAATTACAACTACATATCTAATAGTATTGATTGCATTTTTTAGTTCTTGCGATAAAATTGAAAGAACCGATTTTCTTCAAGGTGATAATAATGGTGGCGGTGGGATCGACACAACTACTATTGTGCAAAAAGTACTCATTGAAGACTTCACTGGATACAAGTGTACAAACTGTCCATTAGCATCTTCTGAGTTACATACTATTGAAAATTTATTTGAAGGTAAAATTATAGGTATTGGTGTACACTCTGGTTTTTTCGCCGCACCATCTGGAGTATTTACTACCGACTTTAGAACAACTGCTGGAGACGAATTAGCTACCTTTTTTGGCCCTGAGAGTTTTCCTATCGGAATGGTAAATAGAAAAGGATATCCTGAAAATGTACTCGTAGACTATACAGAGTGGGCAAGTATGGTCACTGATATCCTAAACCAAACGCCATCAGTAGGAATATTACTTTCAGCAAGTAATAATCAAATTACAGTACAGGCTAAAAGTTTGAGTGCTATAAACGGGAACTTAAAATTAGTAGTGTGTATTACCGAAGATAAAATTATAGATTATCAAATTGATGGTGTCGATTTAGTGGAAGATTACGAACATAACCACGTCCTAAGAACTAATGTTAATGGCACTTGGGGCACAGATATTACTTTGACTAGCGAATACTCCTCATTCGAATTTGATTATAACTTAGATAATACTTGGGCGAGAAGTAACTGCAATGTGGTGGCTTACGTATATAATGACAGTAATAAGGAAGTATTGCAAGCTGAAAAGATTCATCTAACCGATTAAATAAATTAGATTATGAAAGACATCTTAACCTTAATTTTTGCATTTGTATTTCTTTCATCTAGTGCTCAACAAAATAACATTGTTAATAGCGATGATGCAAATGCGTTCTTATCAGCCTATTTTTCCCCTTTTACAAATAGTATAGGTGCTGGACTTAATAGCGGTTGGTACAATACTGCTAAACCTCATAAACTAGCTGGTTTTGATGTGAGTCTTACGATAAACATGATAACTCTTTCAGACGAGCAAAAATCATTCAACCCAAATGACATTGCTAATTTTAGTAGTAGTGATAATTCTACACCTACGATTCTTGGTGAAGGAATGGGTGCGGAGATTGACTATACAGGAAGTAATTTTTCGAGTACATTTACTATGCCTGAACAAAATATCAATTTAACATCTATCCCAATACCAACTCTTAATGCTGGTATTGGACTGGTCAAAGGCACTGAACTGAATATAAGGTATATACCAGCATATGATTACGATATCGGTTTCATTGGTGAAGGTTCTATCGAATTATATGGAGCAGGTGTAAAGCACGATCTCCTTCAATGGATACCGATTGTAAACAAATTGCCTTTTGACCTATCCTTTCAAGCAGCATTGAGCAGGTTCAAAACGTCTTTTGAAGTCGAAAGCCAAAGTGTAAAGCAAGATGTAAGTTTGAATATTGATGCAACCACATATAACCTTATTCTATCTAAGAAATTCGCACTCATTACTGCCTATGGAAGCATGGGTTATAACTCTGTGAAAACTTCATTCAGTTCTAACACCAATTTTCAACTTGGAAGTACTAATGCCATCGAATTTAATGTCCCACTAGATATGGAATTTGAATCCCAATCAGTTTTTCAGGCGGCAGCAGGGGTTAGGCTTCAATTTGCTATATTTACAGTCTATGCCAACCAAACGTTTTCAGACTACCCTATAACTTCAGCTGGTATTGGCATAAGCTTTAGATGATTCGATTACACTTTATATTCATTTTACTACTTACTGCTGGAATACTATCGGCACAGAATTTCAAGGCTGGTGCCATTGGAGGTATTAGCACTTCACAAGTTTCTGGTGACCAATTAGGAGGCTTCAATAAAGTGGGTGTAAAATTAGGTTCCTTTGTAAATCATCCCATAAACTTAGCCACTAGAGGAGAATTGGCTATGTATTATATTGATAAAGGCAGTAATGACCTCAACAGTAATTTTCGCATTGACTTATCATACATCGAAACATCTTGGTGTGTACAAAAATCTTCAAAAGGATTTATTTATGAAGGTGGCTTGCTGTTTTCTGTACTACTGGATGGTAAAACCTATGATATTTATGGCTATGAAGATGTCACAAAAAGTGATTACTACAAGTTCGATATCGGAGCAAAATTAGCCGCAGGCATAAAGTTGAAACCGCGACTTTTCATGTTTTGGGAAATCACCAATTCACTACCATTCACACCCATCCAAGACCATCCTGGAGGAGCTACTTACGGACTAAACAAAGGGAAATATAATTCCATATTAAGTTTTTCTTTCCGATATTTGTACTCTGAATGAGTAAGAAACAAAAAATAGTCGTTTCAGTAAGTGGTGCCAGTGGTGCTATCTATGCTAAGGTGTTGTTTGATAGGCTGCAACAACTCTCTAATCAAATTGATGAAGTTGGAGTGCTTATGTCCGATAATGCTAAGTATGTATGGAAGACAGAGCTTGGAAATACTGACTATAAGGATTTGCCTTTCACATTTTATTCTCCACAAGACTTTACCGCTCCCTTTGCATCGGGTTCTGCTAGATTTGAAACAATGATTATTTGCCCATGTTCTATGGGTACTTTAGGGCGAATAGCTCAGGGTATTTCTAATGACCTAACCACTAGGTCGGCTGACGTTATACTAAAAGAAAGAAGAAAGCTGATTTTAGTAGCACGTGATACACCTTTGAATCTTATTCACATCAATAATATGAAGACTATTACTGAAGCCGGCGGCATTATTTGTCCTGCTACACCTTCTTTTTATAGCAACCCTAGTACATTTGAAGAACTAGCCGCTACAGTAGTCGATAGAGTGATTTCTCTAAGTGGTCTCGAATTAGATTCCTATCAGTGGGGCAATAAATAGAGTATACTCTACGTTTTGTAAAAAACGATTTATTATGCTCAAGTTCTGCCAAACCATACTCCAAAAAGTTTCTTTTGATAAGCAATTATTTAAGAAAGAATTGCGAAAATCTGCTGGTCTTTTAAATAAGCACGAACTTCTATTATTGAAAATCTGGTGTCTAACCACATTTTCTAACTACAAAAGCATAATTATTGAGGTTTTTGAAAGCACTATTTAAGAAAATCTAGATTTCGCTTCAAACCTGAAAATTTTGTTCGCTTTACGGCTGATTTTTTAAAGATTTTGCTGAAGGTAAGCTCATTCATTTCATTCCAATCGTCTTTGGTCATATCCAATAAATCTGGATGAGGGCTAAAGCGTTCTTCATTGTGCTGAATGGAAAATCTATTCCAAGGGCATACATCTTGGCATACATCACAACCAAACATCCAATCGTCCATTTTACCCTTCATTTCAGTGGGGATAGAATCCTTTAGCTCTATGGTGAAATAGGATATGCACTTGCTACCATCAATCTGATAAGGTGCTACAATGGCTTGTGTTGGACAAGCATCTATGCAAGCGGTACATGTTCCACAATGGTCTAGCACAGGCTTATCTGGCTCAATCTCTAAATCAATTATCAACTCTGCAATAAAGAAGAATGAGCCTCTGGACTTATTTATAATATTGGTGTTTTTACCCATCCATCCTAAGCCTCCTTTTACTGCCCATGCTTTATCCATTACAGGTGCACTATCCACAAATACACGGCCATTAACCTCTCCTATTTCGTCTTGAATAAAGGCGAGTAAACTTTTGAGTTTGTCTTTTATAACAAAATGATAATCTTCGCCATAAGCATACTTAGATAGTTTTGGTGCATCTGAATTTTGACGATCATCAGTATAATAGTTTAGTAATAATGAAACGACAGTTTTGGCATTATCAACCAATAAGCTAGGGTCTAGACGTTTATCAAAATGATTTGCCATATAAGACATTTCACCGTGATGATTGTCATTTAACCATTTTTCTAAACGAGGAGCTTCTTCTTCTAAAAAGTCTGCTTTGGAAAAGCCACAATGCGAAAACCCTAAGCGAAGTGCTTCATCAGAAATTATCTTTTTGTAGGATTTATTCGAAGAGACCACCGATTTGTGAAGATGGATTTAAACCTAAATGTTGATAGGCTTTTTCAGTAGCTTGTCTTCCTCTCGGTGTACGCATGAGATAGCCTTCTTGAATTAAAAAGGGTTCATACACCTCTTCAATAGTACCGCTTTGTTCACCAACCGCTGTGGCAATGGTAGTTAAGCCAACTGGTCCACCTTTAAACTTATCGATAATTGCCAATAGAATGCGGTTATCCATTTCATCGAGGCCATGAGCATCCACGTTCAAGGCATCTAAAGCTATATGAGTGATATCAAGAGTAATGGTTCCATCACCTTTGACTTGGGCAAAATCCCTTACTCGACGCAACAAAGCGTTGGCGATACGTGGTGTCCCTCTACTACGTCCGGCAATTTCGTCGGATGCCGATTTTGAAATGGAAATATCTAAAATACTGGATGAACGATTAACGATATCTGAAAGCGTTTCAACATTATAATACTCCAGTCGTGAGTTGATGCCAAATCGTGCTCTTAGAGGAGCTGTGAGTAGGCCTGAGCGTGTTGTAGCACCAATTAATGTGAAGGGGTTGAGTTCTATTTGAACCGCTCTTGCATTTGGTCCTGACTCAATCATAATATCAATCTTAAAGTCTTCCATAGCGGAGTATAAATATTCTTCCACAATAGGACTCAAACGGTGTATCTCATCTATGAATAAAATATCGCCTTCTTCAAGGTTAGTTAATAAACCTGCGAGGTCTCCCGGTTTATCTAATACAGGTCCAGAACTGATTTTAATTCCGACACCCATTTCATTAGCAATAATATTTGATAAAGTGGTTTTTCCTAATCCTGGAGGGCCATGAAGCAAGACGTGGTCAAGTGCTTCGCCCCTCATTTTTGCAGCACTAACAAATACTTTTAGGTTTTCAACCACTTTGGGTTGACCGCTAAAATCATCAAACTGCTTGGGACGTAATGCCTTGTCAAGTTCTAAATCTACCTTAGAAAGGGATTCTCTTTCTGGATTTAAATTATCGTTCATTCAGAACAAAGATAAACTAAAATAGAAGCAAACGAAATAGCTTTAGATAGCTATTATTTCTACCTCGACTCGCCTATCAAACTTAGGGCCTTTACCAAGTGGAAATTGACCTTCAAAACCAATATATGATAGCCTTGACCCATCAACACCCTTAAAGAGTAAATAATCGAATATGCGTTTGGCTCTGCGGGCGGACAGAGTCGTTTCATTTGCTGATACATCAGTAAAGGTAAAATCAGCATCATAGATATGCCCTTGTATTTGAATTATCAAATTAGGGTTCTTAATCAACTCATTGTATAAGGTTTTGAGGGTTGGCATAGATTCTTCAAGTAAGATATCCTCACAACCTTTAAAAAGAATGCCGTTAAGAATAAATTTATCTCCTTTTTGCACTGAGGTCGAAGCAGTATGTTTACCCTCTTTTACATTGAAAACAATATCGATACGTCTGTATTTTGCCAAAAGAGAGTTTATCTGCTCGGTGTCCATAGACTGCCAGTCCAGCTTATGACACCAGTTAATTTGCTTTAGTTGCTGCTTATTAAATACTTTTTATAACTTATTCTTTATATAGTTGGAGCGTTTTTTTGATAGGTTAAGCTCTATGCTTTCACGCTCAATATCGTCACAATAACCCAACACCTCTATTTTAATGACCTTGGTTTCTTTGGACATGTTTTGGATATAGCTTTCAAACTTCTTAAACTCCTCAGCACTCAAAATACTTTGATTGACATCAAAATAAACAGAGTGGCTAAAGGAATTTAAGGCTTGAATTTCTAAACCAAAAAGAAGTAAAAAAATAAATGTCCAAATTTTAATTTTCACAGGCACACAGGATTTATAAAGTAGGTTATGTGTGCTTAATTGTACGCGATTTAATATTGAATGGTTACAATTAGGGTGAAAATCAAAAAAGCCCCATCCAGAGGATGAGGCTAAATACTTTTAAACTAGAATAGGGAGGTTAGTGTTCTTCTTCACCCTCTTTGAGAGGCACTATTTGAGATACAAAATCTTCATCAGCACCTGGCTTACTGTAGTCGTATGCCCAACGGTGAACGCTAGGTATTTCGCCTGGCCAGTTACCGTGTATTCTATCATGTGTAGGAGTTGTCCACTCTAATGTATTCGAACGCCATGGGTTTTGCGGAGCATCTTTTCCTCTGTAAATACTGTAGAAGAAATTAAAGAAGAAAAATACCTGAGCAACAGCTCCTAAAATAGCAAAGACCGTTATCAGCTCGTTAATTTCTACTAGGCCGTCAAACATAGGGAAGGCGGTGTTAGAATAGTATCGTCTTGGTACACCAGCCAATCCTACAAAGTGCATGGGGTAGAATACACCATAGGCAGAAATAAAGGTTAGCCAAAAGTGAACATAACCTAAGTTTTTATTCATCATCTTACCGTACATTTTTGGGAACCAATGATAGACTCCAGCGAACATCCCGAAGATAGCAGACAGTCCCATTACAATATGGAAGTGAGCCACTACAAAGTAGGTGTCGTGTACGTTAATATCTAATGCACTATCTCCTAAGATAAGTCCTGTTAGTCCACCAGAAATAAAGGTAGAAACCAAACCTATCGAGAATAGCATTGCAGGGGTAAATTGTATGTTTCCTTTCCAAAGAGTAGTGAGGTAGTTAAATACTTTTACTGCCGATGGAATAGCAATTAATAGAGTTGTAAATGTAAATACAGATCCTAAAAATGGATTCATGCCTGTCATAAACATATGAT
>ENA-ORDA01002466-ORDA01002466.1-marine-metagenome-genome-assembly--contig:-NODE-2466-length-13993-cov-4.724418_pt1 | contig 13993 bp, 18 predicted proteins | sample MGYA00237778_ERZ508506 | MGnify/ENA primary metagenome ERZ508506 (study PRJEB26177, sample SAMN06267891) | marine metagenome | isolation source: Monterey Bay, California, USA | place: Pacific...
CTCTAACAAAAGACCCATTACTGTTCTTGTGATACTCACTACTGGTATCTACATGGTGGCTCAGTCCACATGGTTCTCTTCTTGGTTGTCTGGTAATGTCTGGGGTCGTGACTTTAGTAACTATGTCTGGTTCCTATTCAACACTCTAACACTGGTAATTTTCACATGGACATTGTTCAAATCGGACTCAAAATAGACAGTTATTGGGAGCGCATTATAAGTGCTTCTGACTTATCCTACGGGCGTGGCCTTGAACAAGCTTCAGGACTAGGCTACTGGTTTATTGCTGCAACTTTCCTTTTTACAGGTGGTTATGGCTTTCAACACGAAACTATTGCTATCAATGATGCTCTCTGGGCTTGGATGGCAGCACTACTAGGTACTTGCCAACTATACTATGGTGGACTAGCACAAAGAAAAGTCTTCAACCTTATGGCAACAACAGGTTGGGTGACAATAGCTATCTCAGCGTTTGCTGAAGTGGGTGGCTGGAATCTTCTAACTGCTATAGCACTGCCTTACTGCTTATGCAGCTTCTACATTTATGGCTTTCTAATTGGTGAAGAGGTAAAATAAATGATTACTGAAACCACTGTACTTGCAAAGTACTTGCCACCTTCCCTTGGTATATTCTTAGTGGTTGTGGCAGCAGGTATGATGGGTCTATTTCGGAGTATGGCCTTGAATAAAAAGTCTTATGACGATACTGTAGAATCGTTACAAAGACAACTGCAAATACTTAAAGAAGAAAATGAAATGTTAAGGACACAAACTAACGATGACAGCTCTGACAAATAACTAAGGCAACCTCTAGCGTGGGGTTAAGAGGTTGCTTTTGAACATTATTAAATTGTTTAATCTTAAGAGGTTATGAAAGAATCTTTTTGGTTTAGACAGTTAAAATTGTTCTTTTTTGAACTGAAAATGTATCTAATTGAACGTCAGTAGAGAGAGGTAAAAATCCTGATGGCAAATCCAAATCCAACCGTACGACAGAATGGCGGTAAAAGAGAAGGCGCGGGACGTCCGAAAGGCTCTAAGAATATTAATTCTATGGCTTCTGTGAAGAAATTAGAGGAACTCAAGTTTGACCCTATTGAACAGATGGTCTCCAAGTATGAAATGATTGAGAAGGCTCTAAATGATGGTTCTGTAAGAGTAGGCTCTGGGGCTTATGCTCAGTTGTTAGCCACTCAAGGTCAACTCATCAACAATCTTATGCAGTATGGCTATAAGAAAGTCCCTGAGAAGATTGAACAAGAGATTACTGAGAAGCGTCCTGTCGCAATCAAGCTAAACCTTAAACCAAAAGAAAAGGTAGCTTAAGATGATTACTGCAAAGATGCTACATGACTATCAAGTGACCCCAAGGCTTATGATGCTGGCTATCAGTGTCTCAGCTTGGAGAGTAGTAGAATGGTATATGATGTTAGAAGACCCTAGTGTACAACAATCTGGCTTAGTGTCAGTTGTTATGGGGGCTATGACAGGCATGTTTGCAGTATGGATGAGTAAAGAAGGCTCTGTAGAGTATAACAAAACAACGGACAACAAGGAGAACTAACATGCCTATGGGTAAAGGAACTTATGGAAGTAAAGTAGGACGCCCTCCCTTAAAGGGTAAAGGTAAAGCTAGTATGAAGCCTATGCCTAAGAAGAAAACTACAAAGAAGAAAAAGTAATGGGCAGGGCTAATCCTAAGAAATGGGAGAAGGCCAAAGCTGATGCTAAAGCTAAAATGGGTGGTAAGCACTCAGCTAGGGCTATGCAACTTGCTGCTAAACTCTATAAGGAGCGTGGTGGCAAGTATACAGGCTCTAAAACAACAGCTCAAAAGAGTATGACTAAGTGGACTAAACAGAAGTGGAGAACCAAGTCAGGTAAGCCTTCTGTAAGAGGCCCAAAGGCTACTGGTGAACGCTACTTACCTACTAAGGCTATCAATGCTATGTCTCCTGCTAGGTATAAGGCTTCTAGTGCTAAGAAACGTGCTGCTACTAAAGCTGGTGAACAGTACTCTATGCAGCCTAAAAAGAGAAAGAAGAAGAATGGCTAATAAAGCAGAGATAGGTTTAGAGATTGCAGTTGCCGCAGCTAAAGCCTATAAGAAGTTTAAACTAGGTCAAAAGATTGGTGGTATGTTAGACCGTAGAACTAGAGGTCAAAAGATTTCTGATGGTTTGAAGAAATACTGGAGAAATAAAAAGAAAGCAATAAAAGGAAAGTTTAGATAAATGGCTAAAGACCCAAGACTCACAAGAGCAGGGGTCTCTGGGTTTAACAAGCCTAAGAGAACTCCAGGTCACGCTACTAAGTCTCACATTGTTGTGGCTAAGGTAGGAGACCAAATTAAAACCATCCGCTTTGGTTCTCAAGGAGTCAGCGGAAGCCCCAAGAAAGCTAATGAGAGCGACAAGTATGCCTCTCGTAGAAAAGCTTGGAAAGCTAGACATGCTGCTAATATTGCTAAAGGCAAAATGAGTGCTGCTTATTGGGCCAACAAAGCTAAGTGGTAAAGTATTATGGAAGTAAGTTTACATGAAGGACAGTCAGAGATTATTAATGACCTGTTCGTAGAAAATAACTGTAGGTATGCAGTAGTGAATGCTAGTCGTGGCTTTGGTAAATCATTTCTAGCGGCAACCGCAGCAGCCGTAGCAGTACAAGAATTAATAGAACTCCCTGATGATGTTCCAAACAAGAACGTAGCTATTATCGCCCCGACTTATGCTCAGGCTGTTGATATCTACTACCCACTACTAGCCTATCAATTAGGTATGGAAGACTTTGCTGAGAAGTCCTCTAGAGTAGCTGGTACCTTCTGGTTTCCTAACAATGTACAACTAAAGATATGGTCCTATGAGGCATCTGAGAGGATGCGTGGTAGTGGTCAATACTTTGTGGTATGTGACGAGGTATGCTCATGGAAAGGCGCTGGTACTACACTAAAGGAATCTTGGGAGTCTGTCATACAGCCCTGTATCACTACTCGGTGGTCAGAGCAAAATGCTAAGAAGTTTGGAGCTAATGCAGGTAAAGCACTAATTATCTCTACTCCAATGGGCTATAACTATTTTTATGAAATGTATAACCGTCAAGACAGTGACAAGCTTTGGAAGAGCTATCACTATACTTATCATGACTCTCCTTTCTTAGACGCAGAGGAGATTGACCGTGTTAAGCTGACCCTTGACCCTCTCAAGTTCGCTAGAGAGTATACAGCCTCCTTTGAAGACTCAGGCAATTCTGTGTTCTATACGTTTAACCGTAAAGAGCATGTTTCTAAAGAACTACCTGCTTTTGAGTCTGGTGAAGACATACACATAGCTATTGACTTTAATGTCGGTATTATGGCTAGTTGTTTGTTTGCATTAAGAGGAAATCAAATCCACATACTAGATGAAATGCAAGGTCATCCCGATACAGAAACCCTAGCTAAAGACTTAGCAAGGAAGTATCAAGGACATCGCTTAATTAGCTATCCTGACCCTAGTGGTAGAGCACGTAAGAGTTCTGCTGCTGTAGGCACTACTGACTTCACTATCCTACAATCTAATGGTATACAGACAAGAGCACATAACAAGGCTCCTCCCATTATTGATTCTGTAGCGGCTGTGAATAAGAAGTTTAAGAATGCTAATGGTGATATAGACATGTATATTCATCCTAGATGTGTCAATACTATTAAGTCCCTAGAACGCACTTCATGGGTGGAGAGCAATCCTGATACGGCTACTATATGTAAGAAGGAAGGTGTAGAACACTGGACCGATGGCTTACGGTATGCTGTAGAGTATTTGTTCCCCGTTAGAGGTGGTACTAAGGTCACAACAAGAGGCTTCGGCTTCTAGAAAGGCAAAAACAATGCTACTATCTTTTGTAGCGAGAAAGCTTGCTAAAAGAGCTGTTAGTAGCGCTTCTAAAAAACTTGTTAAGAAGGCGGTTACTAAGAAAGCCCTTTCTGCTGCTCAAAAACGCGCACTAGCTAAAGCTGTTAAAGCTTCTGCTATGGCTCGTAAGAAGCTAGCAGCACCAAAAATAGGAAAGATTAGGGCTTACCGAATAAAGAAAGTTCAAGCAAGAATAAAAGCAAACGATTTAAAACTTAAATCCTTAAAGAAAGGTACTAGAACAGTATACCGAGTACAAAACAAGAAGGGTGAAGGACCGTTAATGGGCGCTAATGTTAAGCATTATGCGCAGATGCCCCTTAGTATCCCTAGAGGGGTTAAAGTAGCACCTGTGAGTAATTTTAATCGCAGACGCGCTGCGCTACTCAAGAAACTAGCCCCTAAGGGTACTAAATTTGAAGAAATAAAGTTCTCTGGGAAAGATAAGTTTGCTTTTGATTCTATTAAACAGTCTCAGAAATACTTTTCTAAACAAGAACAAGCATACTTAAAGACTAAAGGTTTTAACTTAGTTTCTATACAAAATGCTAAAGTTATTGGCGCTACTAATACCCAAGTATCATATAGGATACCTAAAGGGCTTAGTTCTTCGGCTAAAGAAGCTACTGCGCTTGCTGATTACTATAAAAAATTAACCAAACAATGATAGAGTCCTCTGGATTCTCATAAAAGGAATACTACAATGGCACTTAAGAAAAAGAATAAATTACAACAAATAGCTGCAGCGGTTAAGCGCGACTTGGCAAGGGCAAAGCTTCGGCGTAACAAGCCTAAGCCTAAAGGTAATCGCTCTATTGCTCGTCCAACTACCACCACAGGAAGCGTCCCTAGGACTTCTCTGAAGCAACGTGCTCTTAATATTAAAGGTAAAGCAAAAGCAGTTGTTCGTAAAGCTAAAGGTAAAGCTCAAGCTGTTGTTGCTAAGGTAGACACTAAGGCAGAGCGTCAAGCCATCGTCAAGAAGGTTAAAGGAAAAGTCACTAAAGCTTACCGTAAGGTAGACACAAAGATGGAGCGTAAAGCTCTTTTGAGCAAAGCTAAGTCTGCTGTTTCTAAGAAGGCTAAGTCTGTTGGTAAGAAAGTTAAAGCACAAGCCAACTTCCGCTTGAATAAGCTGGGGCTTGGTGGTACTAAAAGCCGCGCTAAATTTAAGAAAGATGTTAAAGCCGCTGCTAAGGACTTTAAAGGTAGCGTTAAAAGCCGTGTTAAAAGCATAAGAGGCAAAGCAGACGACATTAAGAAGGCTGTTGGCAGTAACGTTCGTAAAGGTCTTAGTGAAGCAGTTCAAGGAAAGCAGACACCTAAGTCTGGTGCACCTAATAAGCCTACTACTCGTCTTGGTAAGCTTGTGCAAAAGGGCCGTGGCCTTAAGCGTAAAGCTGGCTCTATGTCAGCTGCACACCGTAAAGCGATTTCTGATGGCTTGAAAAAGTATTTCGGAAGCCGTAACAAGAAGTAATACTCTGGGGGAGTCCTTCGGGGCTTCCCTTTTTAATTAAACTATACTACAATAAACTTAATCTCACAATATACCCATCCGAGGATTGGTGAAGGAGGAACTATGGCAAGAACTAAAATTAATTCCAAAACAACAGACTTGATGTCTGATGATGGAGCGGTTCTCGTTTCCCTTATTCATGGTGAGCAGGTTCGTATGACAATCACACTAAGTTGGTTGACAAACTTATCTGGTTACACAATCACCGCAAAAGTAGTTGAAGCAGACTCTCGTAGTCTAGATGCAGCTATTGGGGAATTGCCGACTTCCACCTTAACAGGAGGTCAGGTAGTTTCACTCCCAATAATTGATTCTGACGCAACTGACAATGTATTTGAAATTGTCTTCCCAGAGGCTTTAATTGCTAACTTTACAACTAAACCACAACCACAATCACCTACTTATGGCTGGATTGGACTTGAGGTAGTTGATAGCGGTGCAGGAAACGCGAAACAAGTATTCAAACCCCTCAGGGGATTAGTAGAGGTGTTGTACAGCCCAAGCGAGGCAAGTTAACATGACTACTTACACAACAACAGTAGCCAACAATAATATTACTGTTACAGCAGCCCCTGTATCCTATGCCCTGTCTCTGTCAAGAACAGGGGGGCAAGGCTCTAAAGGCGACTCTGTACAAAGTATGGCAGTGGCCTCTGACGGTACTATCACCGCTACTATAGTGACAGCAGCAGGTGCAACCTCAACTTCAAACGTAGGCAGCATCTTTGGCTCAGCTGGTGGATTTAATCTCGCTAGTTTAAGCGACACTAACATTTCTTCTGTTTCCACAGGAGAAGTCTTGAAATGGGATGGCTCGGATTTTGTTAATAATACTCTTGTTGAAGCCGACATTCAATCTGCTTCTACAACTGTAGCAACAATTCAAGCTCAAAACTTAGATATGGGTACAAACAAGATTTTGTACTCTAACATGTATGCGAACGCAGCAGCCTTACCTTCGGCAGCTAGCTATCACGGTATGTTTGCACATACCCATGATGTTGGTAAAGGTGTATTTGCTCATGGTGGTTCATGGCACACCATTTTGGACGAGACTTCGTCTACTACTAGTAATCTTACAGAAGGCTCTAACCTGTACTATACCGATGCTCGTGCTAAAGCGGCTATCACGGTAACAGATGCAGGGGGTGATGGTTCTTTATCTATCGCTTCTGGTGTTATTACTTACACTGGCCCAAGTGCTGCTGAAACTCAGGCTCACATTACAGGTGGTACTGGTGTTACTGTAACTAGTGGTGCTGTGGCTATAGGCCAAGACGTTGCAACCACTGCAACCCCTACTTTTGGAAACATTACAACTACAGGTGAACTTCGTGGTCCATCAACTTTTACTATTGACCCTGCAACTGTAGGAGATAATACTGGTACAGTTGTTATTGCTGGTAACTTGACTGTTAATGGTTCTACCACTACTGTAAACTCTAATGAAGTTAACATTGGTGATGCTATTATTTTGTTAAACTCAGATGAAACAGGAACACCTTCAGCTAATGCGGGTATTTCTATAGAAAGAGGAACAGCTTCTAATAAGTCTTTCGTATGGAATGAAACAAGTGACGCTTGGGATTTGTCTAACGAGACCTTGCAGAATGTTATTATAGATGGCGGTAGCTACTAAGCCCGTACAATCATAAAAACATCGTAAAAAATACTTCGCGATTATGACTAAGGGGGTCTCCCTATAGGGGGATTCCCTGACCTCTCTCTTTATTATTGTTATTAATAATAATCATAACTAGGTATACTTCTATAAGTAGTGACCTTCCTATACACATGGAGAATAGCCCAATGGCAACCAAGATTATTCACAAGAAGTCTTCAACTGCTAGTAGTGTTCCTGCTGCTGGTGTTTTGGAGCCAGGAGAGTTAGCTATTAACCTCGCTGATGCTAAACTATATACTGAAACCACGGGTGGTGCTGTTATTGAAATAGCTGCAGACCCGACTGGTGCTGAAATTAAAGCGGCTTATCAAGCTGAAGCTAACGCCTTTACAGATGCCCTATTTACTAAACTCGCTGGTATTGAGACTGCAGCAACCGCAGACCAAACTGGTGCTCAAATCAAAGCTCTTTATGAGGCAGAGACTAATGCCTTTACTGACACACTGAAAAGCAAATTAGATGCTATAGAGGCGTCTGCTACTGCGGACCAAACTGGTTCTGAAATTAAAGCTCTTTATGAGGCAGAAACTAATGCCTTTACTGACGCTCTATTTACCAAGTTAAATGCCATAGAAGCTTCAGCAGATGTTACGGACACTACTAACGTAGTTGCAGCTTTAACTGCTGGCAGTAATATAGCAATAGCATCTGATGGCACAATTTCTGCAACTGATACAAATACTACCTACTCTGTAGGTGACGGTGGTCTTACTACTAATGACTTTACTAATGCAGACCATACTAAGTTAAATGCAATAGAAGCCTCTGCTACTGCGGACCAAACTGGTGCTGAAATTAAGGCTTTGTATGAAGCCGAGACTAATGCCTTTACTGACGCTCAATTCACCAAGCTAGCGGGAATTGAAACCTCTGCTACAGCTGACCAAAGTAAGTCCGACATAGAAGGTCTTGGAATTGAACTTCCAGCGGCTAACTTAACAGGCACTATTGCTGCTGCAAGGCTTGATACAGCCACAACACAATCTGCTGCAAACAACTCAACTAAGATTGCTACAACTGCATATGTTGAAACTGCTGTAGCTGCGGTGGTTGATACTGCTCCTGAAGCATTAAACACTCTTAACGAGCTTGCCGCTGCACTGGGCGACGATGCTAGCTTTGCAACTACTACTGCTACATCTTTAGGTGAGAAACTTCCTAAAGCTGGCGGTCAAATGACAGGTAACATTACCATGGCTGGTACTGAAACTGTAGACGGGCGTGACTTGTCCGTAGATGGTGCAAAGCTAGATGGAATTGAAGCCTCTGCTGATGTAACTGATACTACTAATGTTGTAGCGGCTTTAACTGCTGGGACTAACGTATCTATCGCATCTGATGGTACAATTTCCGCAACTGATACAAATACTACTTATTCAATTCAAGATGGTGAACTTTCTCAAAATAACTTTACTAATGCGGACCACACAAAACTTAATGGCATTGAAGCTAGTGCAACCGCTGACCAGACTGACGCTGAAATCAGAGCCGCTGTAGAAGCCGCAACTGATTCTAATGTTTTCACAGATGCAGACCATACAAAACTCAATGGTATTGCTGCCAGTGCTAACGCTTACGTTCACCCTAATCATAGTGGTGAAGTTACTAGTGCTGCCGATGGTGCTACCGTTATTGCTGATAATGTAGTAGACGAAGCTAACCTTAAGGTTTCTAATAGTCCTACTAATGGCTATTTCCTTTCTGCTCAGAGTGGAAACACAGGTGGTCTTACTTGGGCCGAAGTTAGTGCTTCAGATAATACCAAGCTACCTTTAACTGGTGGTACTTTAACTGGTGACCTTACTATCGCAGACACTACTGCGGACTCTGCAGCAGGTCCAGAATTATCTTTAACTCGTAATAGTAGTTCTCCTGCTGATGGTGACTATTTAGGTCAACTCCGCTTTGATGGTAAAAGCGACACAGGTACTAGCCGACTCTATGCTAAAATGACTGGTAAAACCTCTGATGTTTCTAATGGCTCTGAAGATGGCCTAATTGAAACAGCAGTAATGAAAGCTGGAACTCAGACTATTGTTGCTAGACAGACACACAGTGCTCTCAAGCTTATAAACGGCACAGGTCTTGAAGTTGCTGGTAACATTACAGTTACAGGTACAGTTGATGGGCGTGATGTGGCGGCTGACGGTACTAAACTAGATGGGGTTGAGGCTTCTGCCACTGCAGACCAGACAGACGCCGAAATCAGGGCTGCCGTTGAAGCTGCTAGTGACAGCAATGTCTTTACTGATGCTGACCACACAAAGCTTAACGCTATTGAAGCCTCCGCAGACGTAACAGATGCAACTAACGTGACTGCAGCTGGCGCACTTATGGACAGTGAAGTTACTAACCTAGCACAAGTAAAATCTTTTGATTCTAGTGATTATGCAACTGCTGCTCAAGGGACACTTGCTACTAATGCAATGCCTAAAGGTGGTGGTACATTTACAGGTGCTGTGACAGTCGGGGCAGACACTTCAGGGCATGATGTTAAGTTTTTTGGAGATACATCCGGAGAGTATGTGCAATGGGTTGCAAGCCAAGATACTTTATATTTTCCTGATAACTCTCGTCTGGTGTTTGGTGGCAATACAAATGTTGGCGACCTAAGACTGTACTCTAATTCAACAAATGCTTACGTTGAATCTGTACAAGCTAATGACCTAATTATCAAAAATCAACAAAATGATAAAGATGTTATAATTCAGACAGATAACTCTTCTGGTGGCAATGCTAATTACTTTAGAGCAGATGGCAGCACAGGCGAAAGCATCCTGTATCATTATGGCTCTGAGAAATTTGCAACAAAAAGCACAGGTGTAGATGTAACAGGTGACATAGTTGTCTCAGGCAATGTTGATGGTCGTGATGTGGCTACAGATGGTACAAAGCTAGACGGTATTGCAACTTCAGCTAACAATTATACACACCCTAACCATAGTGGTGACGTAACGTCTTCAGCAGATGGCGCGACAACTATTGCAGCTAATGTTGTTAACGAAGACAAATTAATGGTACATAACACCCCTACTAATGGGTATGTGCTGACTGCTAATAGCGGCCTTAATGGTGGCATGAGTTGGGCTGCAGTGCCTTCCAGCGGTATTGCTAATGTTGTTGAAGATACTTCCCCTCAGATGGGCGGTACTCTAGACATGAACGGCAATGCTATTGATATGGGTGACTGGACTATTACAGAGGCTTCCAATGCACTGTACTTTGCGTATCAAGGTACTAACAAGATGAAGCTCCTAAATAACGGTGATGTAATCTTTACAGGTAACGTAACAGCTTACGGTACTATAACTTAACGCTAATAGTTCAGAAAGGAACGAAGATGGCAATTAAAGTAATTGGAACCGAGGTCATTAGTGACGCTCGTGAACTTAAAAACGTAGCAAGCTATGACTCTGCCTTTGGTAGCTTAGTTTTAGCAACAGTTGACGCGTCTTATGACACAGATAAAATACAAGCCAGTGCTGATGACTACGTTCAAGTAACTGGAACTACTATTGATTTTTACTTAGACGGTGTGATGGATATGCAGCTTACCAACTCAGGTGATTTGCATGTTGATGGTAACGTAACAGCTTACTCTACTACGACCTCTTCAGATATTAATCTTAAACAAAACATTGCACACATCACAGACCCTTGGCAGTACCTAGACGGTATTGATGGCTACACTTATAACTTTATCAAAGACGGTAAGGAGAGTGCAGGTGTTATTGCTCAACAAGTAGAAAAGGTTCTTCCTTCTGCTGTTGGAGAAGATAACAAGGGTTTTAAATCTGTTGACTACAACCAAATTATTGGTGTGTTAGTTGCAGCAGTAAAAGACTTAAAGGAGGCTCAAGATGGCTCTACAAGCTAGTGGCGCAATTAGCCTAGACGATATGCACGTTGAAGCAGGGGGAACAACCTCTACTGAAGCTACAATTAACGACTCAGATATCATTGGAATGATTAGTAAAACAGCTGGTACCGCCATGTCCTTTAACGAATGGTACGGTGCTTCCTCTGGGTTTCAAGCCACAACTAGTGGTGTTTCTGTAAACAGTACGACAGTATACTGGACTACAAGGGACGTTGGTCTATCTTGGGCTGGCGGCGGGTCTGCTCAAACAGATAAAATGATTATTACTAAAGGCTATACAAATTACACAGGCTCAACCGTAACTTCAGGTGCTACTAATTCTATTAAGACTTTTAGTAATACTTCAAACCCTACAAATATGATAGGCGGGACTACGGGTCGCTGGGAATTTCCTGTAGCAATGGGAAACAAGTACGTTATATTCGCTAGCGGCACGAATGGCAACAGTGGCGCGGCTCATCTTAACTGCATGGACGTTACTAACAGCACCTCTGTTTGGAAAAAGAAACTCAAAAATCCTAAATTCTCTCTTCCCTCTCACTACCTTGTTAACGGTGTTCAGCGTGAGACTCTCCTCTCTATACCAGATAGAAGAGAAACCCATATGAAGAATATGGATGACGATGAGGGTTGCATATTTGGTTATATAACATCTGACCGAAAAGGCGTTGTTCTGAAAGTTAAATGGTCAGACGGTAGTCTCCTTTGGTCCTTTAAAACGCCAGTCCTATGTGTGACCACTTCAAACCCTTCTTTCTGCCAAGCACCCGCTATACATCCCTACGATTCTACACATGTTCAGGTTTCTACTAACGCATTCCTTGGTTCTAGTGCAACTAGTATAAAAGTTACAAACTTCTTAGTTAACAAGTCAACAGGTGCAAGGTCTAGTTTCTATTCTTATACACTAAACCCAAACATAGGGGCGGGTACCTATAACAAAGATGTAGACGCTTACGCTTACGCTCTAAGAAACCAAGATGGTGCTTGGGCGCAGTGGGCCTATTTACCAAACTCAGCAAAGTATTTAACTGGTGCGCTGGGCGGTTGTATACGTAATTCAAATGGTTCAATCTACCAAGCGTATTATACAAATAACGAAGGTGATATGGGTTGTCCGTTTGACCCACCATTTCAAATTACGGAAGAGGGTAGATTTGTTGTTAAGCACATGGGATATGACAATACTCAGTTCAATGCTTCAAATGACAGATGTTTTGGTGTGTTTACAGCATCAGCTAATCCTACTTGGGACTTTTCAAAGAAGCTAAGTTACTCGGTAGTTAAAGCTTCCCACCCATATTCAGAGGCATGGTTTGGTGCTTCGGGTGATGGTTTCCTTACAGTAATGACCTTTATGAATGGTGGTTCTTCTGGTTCAACACCGCAGCAAAGTGCCATAGGTATGTGTCACATAGACATGAGTAACGCACCTACAAACGGGACTTATGGTGGTTTAACTATATCAAACAGTAGCACTCAAACCTTGAAGGCTTTTGTTGGAAATAATGGTAATTCTTGGCTCGGTGGTACAGGCTTAACTGCTTCTGCAAGTAATCAAATACATGGTGCTATGCCTTCCTCGCAGTCAGACGATACTAGCTCGTTTACAGCAACCTTAACAACAACAACTGGAAGTAATACCGTTAGTGGGGCTATACACTCTAATGGTTGTTCCAACTTTAGTGGGTGGTAAATAATATGGATACTCAAATTCAAATAAATAACCTTGCAGAGTTAAAAACAGAATTTTTAGCTGGCAACGTATCAACCCCTAAAGCTATTGCTTGGCTGACAAAGATAACTACTGGCTCTAACTTTTTCTTTGAAATCGGGGCTGCAGGTCACTTTGACAGCCATAGGTATCTTGTTAGTTCTCGTATGGACGCTACTGGGACTTCAAACACTTTTTCTTTAAAAGCTGAATGGAGAACTGCTCACCTAGATGTTGTTACTTACAGCGATACCGAAACCCCTCAAGATTGGGACTTAGCTGATATAGAGTATGGGCCGCTACTAATAGCAAACGGTCAACCTGCACGTAGCCCTGTTCTAATTAGGTTAGACAACAACTGGTGGTTAGCCTGTTCTAAACAAGGGCTTCGTACTGTTGAGTGGATGTATGATAATCAAAACTTTAATAACAATTATTTTAAAGACGCACACACGGACACAGGTCACCGTTTAAAGCCTGAGTTCTTATAAGGAGACGCCAATGTTTCAATACAAAAAATGGCAAATGAACCTCCTGCACTACGTAGGAACCTTTACAGTTATAAGCTCATTCTTCCTATTTCCTTCTTGGGAAGGGTGGGCTATAACCATCTTTGCATACTACTGCACAGGATGTTTAGGTCAAACAATTACTTTCCATCGCTATCTGTCTCACGGTTCTTTCCAGTACAAGTACTCTTGGATGGAACCTGTCTTTAGTACTTTCGGTGCCTTAGGTGGAACAGGTAGTGGTATGTTGTGGGCAGCTATCCACAAGCTACACCATAAATACTCAGATACAGATAAAGACCCACACGGTCCTCATAAGGGCTTTTGGAAACCATTACTTGTAGTTGAGTATCCTGAAGTAGACCCTCGTTTAGTACGGCGTCTATTTAAGAAGAAATACCACGTAGCTACACATAAGTACTACAGCTTAATTCTTCTTGCTTACTGGACTTTGCTTTACTTAATCGGAGACCTTTGGTTAGTAGCTTACGCAGGTATTATGCCAGCTTCAATACAAATCTGGATTAGCATTACTTCTTCTTACTTCAATCATGGTTGGGGTTATAAGAATTTTGAAGGTCTAGACGATGAAGCAACTAATACTTGGTGGCTTTCTATCCTAACTTGGGGTGAGGCATGGCATAACAACCACCACGCTAAGCCTTGGGCTTGGGACTTCCGCTACAAGTGGTGGGAGATTGATATCTCTGGTCTAACTATTAAATATTTGTTAATGAAAAAGGAAGTAGGATGATTCATGTATTTGCTCTGATGCTATTTATAGGCGCAAAGCCCGT
>ENA-ORDA01002468-ORDA01002468.1-marine-metagenome-genome-assembly--contig:-NODE-2468-length-13980-cov-3.948285_pt1 | contig 13980 bp, 10 predicted proteins | sample MGYA00237778_ERZ508506 | MGnify/ENA primary metagenome ERZ508506 (study PRJEB26177, sample SAMN06267891) | marine metagenome | isolation source: Monterey Bay, California, USA | place: Pacific...
GCAATGAAGCGCTGCGTCAGCCGTAACCAACCATTCTACGCAAAACCTGTCTACGCAAAACATGAGGCATCCAGTCCAGCAGTGACACTGTTTGTGATGCGCTCACTCGTGTTTTTACCGTCATACGCCTGTTGGCAAAGGCGCGATCGACAGCCTGCGCTACTTCGATGGCTTAAACAAAAACACTAGAGCAGTGACCGCCACCAGTCCTCGTTATCGAGATACCAATCAACCGTTTTGCTGAGTCCGGTTTCAAAGGTTTCTTCAGGTACAAAGCCCAGCTCAGCTTCAATTTTTGACGCATCGATCGCATAACGCCAATCGTGGCCAGCGCGATCCGTCACAAATTCGATCAGGTTCTCGCTGGACAAACCCCGCGCCGGCGGTGCCTTAGGAAATCGTTCAGCTAAGGTCTCGTCAGCCGCAAAGCGCTCGTCTAGCACTCGGCACAGCAATCTCACGATATCGAGATTAGCCCATTCATTTTGACCACCGATATTATAGACCTCACCTGGGGTCCCCCCCTGAAGCACAGCCGCAATGCCCCGAGCGTGATCTTCTACGTACAGCCAATCACGAATGTTGGTGCCATCACCATAAATGGGCAGTGCACCACCGTCTAAAATACGCGTCAAACACAGTGGAATTAATTTTTCGGGGAAGTGGAAGGGCCCGTAGTTATTCGAGCAGTTGCTCGTTGTGACCTGCAATCCATAAGTATGGTGATACGCCCGCACCATATGATCACTCCCCGCCTTACTCGCCGAGTAAGGCGAATTCGGCTCGTAGCGGGTGGTCTCGGTAAAAGGTGGGTCGCTGATAGCGAGTGATCCATAGACCTCGTCCGTAGAAACATGATGGAAACGGTGCTCGCAACCCGAGCCCGACAACCAGGCGTTGCGGGCAGCGGCAAGCAAGACGTGGGTCCCCTGAAGATTCGTGCGGATAAATTCGTCTGGGCCCGTGATCGATCGGTCTACATGGCTCTCTGCGGCAAAATGCACGATGGTGTCGGTACGATAGTCGGTCATGACACGCGCCACGAGCGCCGCGTCACAAATATCCCCCTCGACAAATTCAATGCGGCCGCTGCCTTCCAATGGCGCTAAGCTGGCGCGATTCCCGGCATAGGTGAGGGCGTCAAGGACCACCAAAGTGTGTTCTGGATGCGCCTGCGCCCAATGATTCACAAAGTTCACACCGATGAACCCCGCGCCACCTGTCACCAATAAAGACTGTGTCACGATATTAAGACTCCCTCGCCTTGACTGCCCGTAAATTGTCACGCAATGCATCGCGCCAAGGGCGCTGCACCACGCCTAGTTGGTGACACGTTTGTTTTACATTCAGCACACTGTAAGCAGGCCGCTTGGCAGCCGTCGGAAATGCTGAGGTGGTAATGGGATCTACTGTGGCCGGAGTCGTTAACAGCCCGATGGCCGTCGCCTCATCACGAATGGCACAGGCAAATTCATACCAACTGATTTCACCCTCGTCGCTCCAATGGAAAAGACCTGTCGCCTCAGGCTCCTGCGCTAAGCGCCAACAAATATGGGCAAGGCTGGATGCTGACGTAGGAGCGCCCACTTGATCACTGACAACCCCCACCGCACCGCGCTCTCGCATGAGGCGCAACATCGTGAGCATGAAATTCTTGCCTTGGGGCGCATAGACCCAGCTGGCGCGCACCACCGCATGGCTCGCGTCACTGGCAAGCACTGCTTGCTCTCCCTGTAATTTCGTTTCGCCATAAACCCCTAGGGGTGCAGGAGTGTCTGTTGTTGAGTAGGCGGACGTTGCGGCGCCATCAAACACAAAATCAGTCGAAACATGCACGAGGCGAATACCTCGCTCGGCGCAGAGCGCCGCTAATCGTTTCGGCGCTCCAGCGTTAAGCGCCTGCGCACAGTGGAGATCATTCTCTGCCGCATCCACCGCCGTGTAGGCAGCGGCGTTGATTATTATTTGGGGCGATGAGCGCTGGAGGCAATCGCGGAGTGCTGCGTCGTCAGTCACATCGCATTGCGCTCGAGTCAGCCCAAGAACGCGCAGTTGCGATGGCGCCGCTGCCACGCAAGCTTGTCCAAGTTGACCGCCCGCGCCCAGCACCAGTGCCAGCGGGTCACTCACAAATGCGCTTCCAACCACTCTGCGAATCGGGCCATCACTGCCTCGGACTCAGGTTCATTAAAAATCTCGTGATAGAGGTCAGGCCACCAGTCCAGCGTTTTATCTTGAGATCCCAATGCCTGAAAAAAAGCGCGCGATCCATCGGGCATCGCCATGACATCTGCTTCCCCATGGGCAATGTAAACCGGCAAAGTAATGTGCTGCGCACCCGAGATGGCGTCGCTCATCGCACTCAGTAGTTCCATCCCCAAAGCGGCGGTGATTTTGCCGTTATAGACCAAAGGATCGGCAATATAATCGGCCACTACCGCTGGGTCACGACTGATCTGGCTCGCCTCTAAACTCATCATGCCTATTTTGGGCAATACGGCGCGCAATAGCCGGCCCAACCAAAGCGTTACCGGAGATACCACCTCGTCTGCGGCAAAAGCCGGCCCAGAGAACATGGCGCCTCGGTAGGACTGCGCATCTTGAAGCAGTAGGTGCGCGGCAATTAAACCGCCCATGCTGTGCCCAAGTGTGAAAATGGGTGTATCCGGATACCAACCGCTGATCGCGTCACGCAACTCGATGAGGGGAACAAGATAATCGCTGAACTGAGTAACATGGGCGCGAGTACCCGGTGACGCACCGTGGCCGATATGATCAGGACCCACGACGGCGATGTTTCTCGCATTAAAATAAGCCGCCAACCGCTCGTACCGCCCCGTATGCTCAGCCAGCCCGTGCATCAACAAAATGCAGGCTTTTGCGTCTTGTACCGGCCAATGACGATACTGAATGCCCGAAGACAAGGATTCCATAGTGTGATCTCCACCTAACTCGAACAGTGCTACCGCTGATGCGCATTCCTACACTATTCAGTGCACCTTACCGTCGCTACGTCACGTCGCCAACCGTCACACAGTGCCTTGTGATCCCGTAATCCTGCTATGCGATAGGCGCCAGCCAGTCGGCATAATCTGCCTGCGCGCCGCGCACTGACTCGAGATAAATACGTTGTAAAGTTTCGGTAATCGGCCCGCGAACCCCGCTACCAATCGTGCGATTGTCCACTTCGCGAATCGGGACAACCTCGGCTGCCGTACCGGTAAAAAAAGCTTCATCTGCGACATAGACTTCATCGCGTGTAATGCGCTTTTCCTTCACGGTAAAACCCTGATCTTCCGCAATACGAATAATACTGTCGCGGGTAATGCCCTCTAAACACGAGGTCAATTCTGGCGTGTACAGCACCCCATTGCGTACCAAGAAAACGTTCTCACCACTGCCCTCAGCGACGTAACCCTCGTTATCTAACAGCAGCGCCTCTTCGAAGCCGGCATCCAAAGCTTCCCTCAACGCGAGAATAGAATTGATATAGTTGCCATTGGCTTTGGCCTTGCACATGGTGATGTTCACATGGTGGCGAGTATAGCTCGACGTTGCGACACGAATACCGCGGTTCATCGCTTCGGGGTCCATATACGAAGGCCATGCCCACGCGGCCACCATGACATGTGTTTTCAAATTATCAGCGCGCAATCCCATCCCTTCCGAACCGAGAAAGCACATCGGACGGATATACGCCTCATCTAACCCATTGGCACGCACCACCTCACGCTGCGCCTCACTCAGCGTGTCTTTGTCAAAGGGCATCTCCATCCGCAGAATGTGAGCAGAGCGAAACAAGCGATCGGTATGCTCCTGCAAACGAAAAATAGCGGCGCCCTGTGAGGTGTTGTACGCACGCACTCCCTCGAAAACACCCAACCCGTAATGGAAGGTGTGAGTCAAAACATGCACCTTCGCTTCCTGCCAGGGAACCATTTCGCCATCGAGCCAAATATGGCCGGTGAGTTGTGAGAGATCCATACTACGTCCTTTACAGAGCCACCAAGGCCCGACTTTATGTTGCTTGAAGACCGGGCAATAATGCCTCTGTCACCCGTTTTACCTGCTCGCGACCCGCCACATGCGCGGCCGCCTCAACCTGTGTGTCCGCACCTTGCAGTGCAAGCCCGTGTAATGCGCTTCGGTACATCAAATAACGGCTCGACAGCACCGCCGCCTGATCCGCGCTCAGGACGCCCACTTGTTCAAGGGTTTCCAATAAACGGATCACATCTGACCACTGCGCCAGCGACGGATGCTCGGACGCATGGGCTAACACGAGGTATTGCACCACAAATTCGATGTCGACAATACCACCTTGATCACGCTTGATATCAAAGAGCTCAATTCCGCGGTTGATCGATGCCTGCTCGGTCAGCATTTTGTGACGCATGTCTCGCACGGCTGCTGACAATGCGGGCACCTCCCGCGGTAAAGTCAGTACCTCTCGGCGCAGTTGCTCCAGCGATTCCCTCAGCGAGGGGTCACCCGCGACCGTGCGGCTGCGCACCAAAGCCTGATGCTCCCACGTCCATGCAGATTCGAGTTGGTAACGCCTGAAGCCGGTGAGGGTCGTGGCAACCAACCCAGAATCCCCGTCAGGGCGCAACCGAAGGTCCACCTCGTATAACCTTCCTGAAAACATTTGCGCCGACAGCACATGGGTCACCCGCTGGGCGAGTCGCGTATAAAAACGGCTATTGTCGATCACTTTAGGGCCAGCGGTTTGTCCATCGGCACCATTAAATACAAACACCAAATCAAGATCTGAACCATAACTCAACTCAATGCCACCCAGTTTTCCATAGGCCATCACCGCAAACCCAACCTGCTCTGCCTGAGGCTCACCATGACGTTGCACGAGTTCAGCGCGAGCGACTGCGATCGCTTGCTCGATCATCACCTCGGCGAGAAAGGTCAAATTGTCACTCACCTGCATCACCGGAAGCGTGCCAGATAGCTCACTGGCGGCGACTCGCAATATCGCGCCCTCCTTGATGCGGCTTAATGCGCCCATCTGCCCTTCCAGATCCTCCTCCGGAATCCGCAGCAGCTGTTGCCGCACCAAGGCTTTTATTTCGTCACGATTCGGTGCACTGAAAAGTTGTGCCTCATGAAGCAATTCATCCAATAACTCCGGGCGCGACGCTAACCGGTCAGCGACCCAAGTGCTGGCCGCAACGAGGGACAGCAAATGTTTCAAGGCGGCAGGGTTTTCCTGCAGTAACACGAGATAGGCACTGCGCCGGCAAACGGCTCTCACAAAGGGCAACGCACGCGTTAAGGCGGTATCTGGGTTGGCTTCATTGGCGGCCATCTCGCACAGTAGCGGCAGAAACGCCTCAAAGCGCTGACGCCCCTCCCCTTGTAAGCTTGCCACCCAAGGGCTGTCGAGCAATGACCCCACCGTCTCCCAAGCGAGATCAGGTTGTCGATAACCCAATGCCAACAATGTCTCCGCATTGAGCGCAGAAAAGCGCGTTCGGGACGCAACCAGTTCATCGCTCGACGGGTCATTTGGATCGGCAATCAGATCACTGAACACCGCATCGACCTCGCCACGTGCACCAACAAGGTCGCTATTGAGCGATTCCCACGAAGGGTATCCGACCAAGAGGGCCAACTTGGCTTTATCGAGCGGCTCAGTTGGCAGCGCTTGAGTCTGTCGATCGGCCATCCCTTGGAGTCCGTGCTCCACTCGTCGGAGCAAACGATAATGATCGGATAAACGCTGGGCTTGTTGTGTCGACAAGACCTCAGCCTGCATCAAGGCCTGTAAAGTCGGCAGGAGTGATTGCAAACGCAGCGCGGGCATCCGCCCCCCATGAATCAACTGCAGACTCTGCGCAATAAATTCAATCTCGCGGATACCGCCGGAACCGCGTTTCACGTCGGCTTCTATCCCCAAGCGGGTCACCTCGGCACGCATCATCGACTTCATACTCCGCAGAGCCGCAATGACCGAAAAATCAGTATAACGTCGATATACAAAGGCACTTAGCATAGCCATTAAGCTGGTTTTTGCCGCCGCAGTGCCAGTAATGGGTCGCGCTTTTACCATCGCATAGCGCTCCCACTCACGGCCCTGCTCCTGATAATAGAGCTCTAAGGCGCTAAAAGCGCCGACCAATGCGCCGCTGTCACCATAGGGCCTTAACCGCATATCGACTCGAAACGCAAAACCGTCTTCGGTCACCGCGTCGAGTAAACGAATCACCAGCTGCCCCAGCCGAACAAAGTAAGTCTGATTGGCGAGCCGCTGTTTCCCTCCTTCTGTCTCGCCGGCCTCCGGATAAGCGAAAATGAGATCAATATCAGAAGACAGATTTAATTCGTTGCCACCGAGCTTACCCATTGCCAACACCACCAGAGACTGTTCGTCGCCAGACTCTTGACCGATCGGTAAACCATATTTCGGCCGCAGCGCCGCTGTGGCAAACGCGACTGCAGCGCGAACGCAACAATCGGCAAGGCCACTCAGCTCAACGAAGGTATCCTCCACCGTGGCTAACTGCGCCGCTTCGCGCCAGAGCATGCGTACCATGTGCCGATGCCGGAACGTTCGCAAAGCAGCGAGACAGTCAGACTCAGTGTCATCAGGTCCCTGCAAGAGCGCGAAGGCCGCATCCCATTGATCAGCCGTCCATTCGCGCGTCACCAGCAAAGTGCCATCAGCCAGTGCGTCGCACAACCAAGCTGATTGTCGACCAGCCTGGTCGACAAAAAAATCGCTGCCGGCCATCAAAGTGCGGAAAGTCCTCGACTGATCAGCCGCCGCGACGACCTCACAAAGGGCTTCATAAGCACTACTGCCCACTCGGGCAACCAATCGCACTGCTGACGCCGCTACACTGTCGTCAAACCAATCTGGCGCGAGCGCATCAGTTACAGGGGCGATCGGAGGAGACATTCAACATTCCTGTGGTGGCAGCGCTTCGTCGTGTGTCACTTTGCTGCACGTCAAGCGACTAGCCTATCCGTAACGTGAGACGGCTGCCAGTCAGATCCTGCCGTTGTCTTCAGGCGACGGTTTTTTTACTCTTTCTTGGGGCGTCATGACTCAGGTAGGATGCCATCCCCCAGAGGAGGGGCGGACTTAACAGAGCATTAATGGCTCACTGCACCGACACACCATTAGGTAATCATGACTTCAGACGACAGTAACATCGCATGGTTTCGTTATACGGGTCCTTATATCAAGGCACACCGAGGGCGAACATTTGTCGTTTATCTGGGTAGTGGTGCACTCGACACGCCGCGATGCGTCACACTGGTTCATGACCTAGCGTTACTGCATTCACTCGGGGTACGCCTCGTACTCGTCCACGCCACACGCGAAGCCATTGGCGAGAAGCTCGCCGCCAATAATACGCCAGAGCAGTTTCATCACGGTGTCCGCATTACCGACGATGACACGCTGGCCATTGCCAGCGATGCAGCGTCTCATCAGCGGCTGCACTTAGAGCGCATGATGTCGACAGGGCTGCCCAATACCCCGCTGCTGGGCGCCCGGTTGCGTGTCATCAGCGGCAACTTTGTTACCGCACGTCCATTGGGCATTTATGATGGCGTTGACTACCTTCACAGCGGAGCGGTACGAAGAGTGGATGCTGAAGGCATCGTATCGGTACTCGACAATGACGCGATTGCCCTCATTTCACCATTGGGCTACTCACCCGCAGGAGCGCTTTTTAGCGTTAGTGCCAGTGAAGTCGCAGAAACCGTCGCAGTGGCGATCGGCGCAGATAAGCTGCTATTTCTCGATCGATACGACGGCCTTATGACCGCCGACGGCCAACTGATCCGACAATGCACCGTCGCCGCAGCAGAACAACTTATCATCAATGATCATGAGCAAAAGCGACTCCGGGACGCCGCCTGTCGCGCCTGCAGCGCCGGAGTGGAGCGCAGCCATGTCATCAGCTTCGAGCGTGAAGACGCCCTGATGGAAGAATTGTTCACTCATGACGGATCCGGCACGCTGATCGCGCAAAATCAGTATGAGCAAGCCAGGCGCGCGCACATTGACGACATTGCGAGCATTGTAGAGCTCATCCGCCCGCTCGAAGACAGTGGCGCCTTGGTCAGAAGGTCACGCGAGCGGCTCGAAGAAGAGATCGGACACTTTTCGATTCTCGAACGCGATGGACGGGTAATCGCCTGCGCGGCACTCTATGCTTACCCGGACGAAAAAGTAGGCGAAATCGCCTGTGTGGCGACCCACCCCGATTACCGGCGCGCCGGTCGAGCCGAACAACTACTTCAAGCACTGCTGAATCAGGCTGCTGAGTACGCTCTGACGCACGTTTTTGCGCTCACCACACAGACGACACATTGGTTTCTTGAGCAAGGCTTTGCACCGACCACGCAAGATGCATTGCCCGTAGAAAAACAGCAACTGTATAACTGGCAACGTAACGCAGCCGTCCTGATCCGGCCGGTGTCACATTGAATGACGGCCAGTGATAAGCTGACCCTCGTTTTTTAACTCTGGGAGATCTCAATGCCCCAATACCGATCCCGCACTTCGACCGCTGGGCGCAACATGGCAGGTGCTCGCGCACTATGGCGCGCCACCGGCATGCAAGACGGTGACTTTGAAAAGCCAATCATTGCGGTGGTCAATTCATTCACTCAGTTTGTACCGGGGCACGTGCACCTCAAAGATCTCGGGCAGCTTGTCGCACGAGAAATCGAGGCAGCCGGTGGCGTCGCTAAAGAGTTTAATACCATTGCGGTCGACGATGGCATCGCGATGGGGCATGACGGGATGCTCTACAGCTTGCCCTCTCGTGACCTCATTGCGGATTCGGTCGAATATATGGTCAATGCGCACTGTGCCGATGCCATGGTGTGTATTTCTAACTGCGATAAAATCACACCGGGGATGCTCAACGCGGCCATGCGCCTCAATATCCCGGTGATATTTGTCTCGGGTGGCCCAATGGAAGCGGGAAAAACCGCCCTGTCAGAACACAAACTCGATTTAGTGGATGCAATGGTCATTGCGGCTGACTCGAGTGCCGATGATGCGACGGTAGAAGCCTATGAGCGCTCAGCCTGTCCTACCTGCGGTTCATGCTCGGGCATGTTTACTGCCAACTCAATGAATTGCCTGACCGAGGCGCTCGGTTTGAGTTTGCCGGGCAATGGCTCACTGCTCGCCACACACGCTGATCGTGAGCAGCTTTTCCTGCGTGCTGGACGTTTGATTGTAGAGGTCGCTAAACGCTGGTATGAGCAAGATGACAAGACGGCCTTACCGAGAGAAATTGCCAGTAAAAAGGCCTTTGAGAATGCGATGACCCTCGATGTTGCGATGGGAGGATCGACCAATACGATTCTGCACCTGCTTGCGGCAGCACAAGAAGCGGGAGTGGACTTTGATATGGCAGATATCGACACCCTATCGCGAAAGGTGCCGCAGCTGTGCAAGGTCGCTCCGAGCACCCCCCTCTACCACATGGAGGATGTGCACCGGGCTGGCGGCGTGATGGCGATTCTTGGTGAACTGGCACGCGGCCACTTACTGCATCTCGATTGCCCCACGGTCCACAGTGATAGCCTGGCCAGCGCCTTATCAGACTGGGATATTATGCAAACGGAGCGCGACGATGTGCGCACGCTTTATGCGGCGGGCCCGGCGGGTATCCCTACACAACAGGCCTTCAGCCAGGCAGTCCGCTGGCCAACTCTGGATACCGACCGACACTCGGGCTGTGTCAGGGATATGGCGCACGCTTACTCACAAGAGGGCGGGCTCGCTGTCCTATTTGGCAATATCGCTGAAGCGGGCTGCGTGGTCAAAACTGCTGGCGTCGATGACGCCTCGTTACGCTTTAGTGGCCCCGCGCATATTTGCGAAAGCCAAGAGGGCGCCGTCAGCGATATTCTCGAAGATCGTGTTAAGGCAGGGGATGTGGTCGTCATCCGCTACGAGGGGCCGCGCGGCGGGCCCGGTATGCAAGAGATGCTCTACCCCACCAGTTACCTGAAATCGAAAGATTTGGGCAAAGCCTGCGCCCTAATTACGGATGGTCGCTTCTCAGGCGGTACATCAGGCTTGTCGATTGGGCATGTCTCACCCGAGGCGGCAGCGGGCGGAGCAATCGCCCTGATCGAACCCGGCGATATCATTGAGATCAATATTCCTGAGCGGCAGATCAATGTCCTGCTCGATGAAGCGACGCTGGCAGGGCGTCGAGATGCCATGAATCACCGAGCGCGAGCATGGAAGCCGGTGGATGAAAGACCAAGAAAGGTCTCTACTGCACTCAAGGTCTATGCCAGCATGGTCACCAGTGCCGACAAAGGCGCCATTCGCGACAGCAGTCTGATTGACGGATAACGCGCATTAGTCCACGCCCGCAAGTTGGGCGAGGTCGTCGCGTAAAGCGCTGAGCCGTCGTCTTAACTTGTTGTCCTGCTTGCTGCTACGCAGAATGAGCACATCGCGAACGAGCTGCAGGATCACCTCGCCATTATGCTCAATGCCTTCTCGGTAGGAGGGGAGTTGCGCCTCATCACGACCAGCGATCAAGGCTCGCACCTGTTGCGGCCAGTCGGCACTATCCGCGATAAGAATCTCCGATAACGTCGTAATCCAGACCCGTCTATCCGCTAGCCAAAACGTGTCCAGCCTTGTCATCTCCATCACACCACTGCGTATTCGCTCTGTCTGTTGATCAGATAGCGGCCCAAGGTAGTCAGACATTTGCTCGTCAAAACGCGCGGCAATGTCGGTGCGATAGTCCTCGTCATCCCGTGCTAATCGATCTGCTTCCAATTCGTCTTGTTTAGCCAGCAAGGTCTCGACAAAGCCCCGTCGCTGCGAGCGATCGAGCGTTTGTCCTGTGCTCAACAACAAGTCTAAAAAGGGACCTTGAATCCGGTTAGCGGCCGCCTCTATTCTGTCCGCCATTAAGCGTGCCGACTCAACGGGTACGCCCTCGTCAAGAATGACCAAAGTGTCATCAAGCAGCGTGACATAACTGGGCAGCTCCTCTTGGCGGTGCCAAGACAATAAGTCATCGAGTCGCTCATCAAATTGTGCCTGCTGATCACGACTCAGAGAGACGTAATCGTCGAGGTACCAACGAATAACAATATCGACTCGGTTATAAATAAACTGGGTCGCGGAACAGCCCGATACCAAGCACAGCATCAGGCACATGAGCAGCCTCAACGACCGGCCAGTGCGACCATGCGCACCGGCTTCGCGGTGAGGTTCGGTCAAGCGGCGTTGGCTGTGATCAATCCGCGGCCGTCCAGAGCAGACAGAATAGCCGCTAGTGACGCGTGCACGATGTCGTGGCTGCGGCCGACACCGCAGGGCCGCTCGCCATCGATATTGAGCTGGACGTAACACACTGCCTCCGCATCGGCACTCTGCCCTAAAGTGTGCTCAGAATACTCTACTACCACGATGTGTCGACCCGTCACGGACTCCATGGCCTGCACAAAGGCATCGACCACGCCATTCCCTTGGCCACTGAGCGCAACGTCACCGCCTGGCCCCGTCAGGGTGACTTCTAAACCGTCACTGCCGTTTTGTCTTAATAACTGGTAATTCCCAAGCTGCCATCGATCTGCGGTCATTAAATAGGTTTGCTGAAAAAGCGCATAGATCTCGTCAGAGGACACCTCTGCTTCGCTGTCTTCTGCTAAATCTTGCACCGCAGTGCTGAAATCTACCTGCAACCAGCGGGGTAACTCCAGCCCATAATCCCGCCTCAGCACGTGCGCGACGCCGCCCTTGCCCGATTGGCTGTTGATTCTAATCACCTCCTGATACGTCCGCCCAATATCAGCGGGATCAATCGGTAGATAAGCAACATCCCAACCACTGTCAGAGTCACGCTTTGACAAGCATTTGTGAATAGCGTCCTGATGACTGCCCGAAAAGGCGGTGAACACCAACTCTCCCGCGTAAGGGTGCCTAGGATGAACCGGCAATTGGGTGCACTCGCGCGCCACCGTGCAGATCTCATCCATATGAGTGAAATCAAGCTCAGGGTCGACGCCCTGGCTGTACAGATTCATCGCCATCGTAAGAATGTCCATGTTGCCGGTGCGCTCACCATTGCCAAGCAACGTGCCCTCTACCCGATCAGCACCGGCCATCAGACCCAATTCAGAAGCGGCTACCGCGCACCCTCGATCGTTGTGGGTATGTAACGACAAAATTAACGAGTCACGGTGACGCACATGGTCACTGAACCACTCTATTTGATCAGCATAGATATTGGGGGTGCTCATCTCAACGGTTGCGGGCAGATTGATGATCACCGGGTTTTCAGGTGTGGGGGACAGTACCGCGTTTACCGCGTCACACACCGTCACCGCAAAATCCAACTCGGTCCCGGTAAAGCTTTCCGGACTGTACTCAAAAACCCATTCTGTCTCGGGTTGGGCTTCAGCCGCGGCTTTCACCAACTGTGCGCCGGTCACGGCAATCTCAGTAATACCGGCTCGATCGAGGCCAAATACGTATTCACGTTGTACTGTAGAAGTGCTGTTATAAAAGTGAACGACCGCTCGGCGTGCACCCGCTAACGCCGCAAAGGTCTTAGTAATCAAGTCGGGGCGGGCTTGAGTGAGTACCTGCACCGTGACGTCCGCTGGAATCCGGTCCTCCTCGATCAATTTGCGCAAAAAGGCAAAGTCATGGCTGGACGCCGAGGGAAACCCCACTTCGATCTCTTTAAAACCAATGGATATCAACAGCTCCCACAAACGAAGTTTCTGTGCCGCATTCATGGGCTCAACCAAAGCCTGATTGCCATCACGAAGATCGACTGAACACCAAGAGGGTGCCTGAGTAATCCGCTGATCCGGCCAGCGGCGATCGGGCTTGGCAATCGGCTCAAAAGCGCGGTACTTACGATGGTCAAAGCGCAGCATGCTCACAGTGGTCTTCCTAAAGAGGGTTAGCGAGCAACGTAGTCTATCCAGCCATCGCGAGGGATAGTCACTTAAATTAGCGGTAATTCACACATAGTTAGTGATATTCTCTAAATTTATGGGATATTATCTCTTATATCCCTAATTTTGAGCGTTTTATGGGCGGGAATGACCTGGAGCTAGACCGTATTGATCGTAAGATTCTGCACATCTTGCAGCGTGATGCTGGGCTGAACAATCTTGAACTTGCCGAGCGTGTAGGCCTATCGCCCACCCCCTGTGCTCGCCGGGTGAAACGCCTTTGGACAGAAGGCGTAATGACCCACCAAGTCGCAATGGTAGACCCCAAAAAACTGGGTCTTCATCTCACTGCGCACGTGAGCGTCACCATGGACCGACATACGCCGGATCGCTTCGAAGTTTTTGAAGAGACGATCGCAGATGTCCCCGAGGTGGTGGACTGTTGCGTCGTAACAGGTCAAAGCGCTGATTACCTGCTGAAAGCTGTGGTAAGAGACATGGCCCACTATGAACAATTTTTGCTGGGAACACTGACGCGTATCGCTGGGGTCAGTGCGGTGCACTCAAGCTTCGAATTACGACGCGTGCTATCCCGCACTGCGGTGAGCGTTTGACAGGCTGGTTACTCGGCGGCTAACTCTTTTTCAACGAGGTATTGCGCGATCTCCAACATATTGGTCTGGCTGCCCGCAGATCGTGTCTCAATGAGGTATTTTCCCGCCACCATTAATGAAGGCGTTCCCGATATTTTTGCGGACTTTGCGCGCGCGTCAGCCTGTCGAACTTGAGAATCCACACCAAACGAATCAAACGCCTTATCGAATTGCACGGGGTCAACACCACTGTCCTCGAACAAATCACGTAACGCGAGCCGAGAGGACAGGCGCTCGCGTTTAACATGCATGGCATCAAAAATAATCGGGTGCACCGTTTCCTTAACACCCAGCACCTCGGCTATGTAATACGCCTTGGCATGTATTTTCATCCCGTCATTCCAGACCGCTGGTGAGGGTTGCACCACGGCACCCTCTGGTAGCTGCTTACCCCACGCCG
>ENA-ORDA01002473-ORDA01002473.1-marine-metagenome-genome-assembly--contig:-NODE-2473-length-13955-cov-6.084450_pt1 | contig 13955 bp, 12 predicted proteins | sample MGYA00237778_ERZ508506 | MGnify/ENA primary metagenome ERZ508506 (study PRJEB26177, sample SAMN06267891) | marine metagenome | isolation source: Monterey Bay, California, USA | place: Pacific...
TGGATTTTTAGATTCTCATTGACTGCTACAAAACCTTTGGAGATAGCTGCGTTTTTTATAGTTATTGGATGGGAATTTGGTAGATTAAATACAGATTTTATATGATTTTTTGCAATTTCAGGTCTTCGATTTGCAAAATTTTTCATCAAATTAATATAGTACCCCACCCATCCTTCTATGTTGGTAATATTATTACCAAAATTAACAAGAGAGGGGTCGGATTTCCAACGATTATAATGGGCGTTTATTTCAGGTTGAATCGTAGTATAAATCTGATCGATATGCGAAATCACATTTGCAGATAAAAATCGAGTATTTAATTCGTCTGCATAGCGGTTAATAAACGTATTTCTGAATCCAATATTTGAAATTAATTTTCTAAACAAGAGAGTTGACCAAGGTGGATTAGGCCAGCCTGGGCCATTAGGATTCAAAGCAAAGCTTAGTGTATCATCATTAAAATTATTCGTGTTGAAAAAGGGTGCAAATCCAAAATCTGTATCATACATAATCCAACGCCATTTTCCTGATGGATGTTTCCAAAATTTAATATTATTTCCGGGCCAATCAGTGTTACTAAAAAAAATATTTGAAGCTTGATACAAGGCATACGCCTTTAAATCTATTTGTTGAGCTACATATTCAAAATTTGAGTCAATAGTTAAATCGTTGGTATTTATAAAATTAATTAATTCATTGTATTCATCATTATCACCCTCAATTTCTTCTGCATTATTCGTGAGCAACGTAATATCATCTGCATTTATATTGTGCTTGGAAGCCAATGAATGCTCATTGATTTTCTCTCGTAAATTATACATTCCCCAATACGTTCCATTTATATAGGTTGCTACAGGATTGTGTTCAAGAAAATCTTGACCAGATCCTCGCATTAGACTTGTTAACGTGATATCTTTCATTGAAGAGCGCATCCAATCTTGACCAGAATTTCTTAGTATTAATGATTGAAATTTACGGTAATTGAGTGCATCAAAGAAAGGGTGCTTGAATTCAGAATCCCCATATTGACCTCTTGCAAAAAGAGAGAGAGAACGCTGGCCGTTTTGACCTCTACTCCAGCCCCCAAAAATTTTCACACCAGCATTAAACTCTGCAAAACGATCTGTTCCGTTTTCATGATAAGAAAAATGAATTGGTCGCTCCCAATCTTCCCAAAAATTTGCTCCGAAATAAGGAATGTTTATATCGTAAGTTCCCTCAGGTCCAAAAACATAAATACCGGTATCTTGATCAAAAAAATGTCTTGAATCCGTTGTTAATAGTACGACATCTATATCATGATTAGCCCCTATGATAAACGATTTAGTATTAATTGGTGAGGGTAAATAATTTTGTGAAAATATTTGAGCGCGCACACTCGTATTCTCTTGAATTTGAATGGGATTCGAATATATTGGAGACGTTTCTAAAGGAGTACTTCCATCTCTAGTATAGCGGATAACTTCATTTGAATTATTCCCAGAAAGTGATAAACTTATGGGGCTGACTAGGAGTCCTCCCTCTTGCGAAAAGACGACTTCATTTTCTACGACTCCTAAAAATTCATTGCTAGAATTCTCACTTCCTGGAGTCGTCTCAAGAAAATTCACCACTGCTTGAGAGTTTTTAGAAATACCTACAGAGGTATTTGGTGGAAGTTTTTCTACAATAATTTGATCAATGATTGTTCCTGAAATATCTGATAGAAAAAGAGTTTCTGACGTTGAAGATATTTTAAAATTTGTATGAAAATTATTATTTGAAAACCCCAAAATAGCGGGAGGTTCAATACCTATATCATTCGGTGTCAAAAACACTGCTGACAAAAAAGGAATGATTGTAAAATCGGAAGAACCAGCACTTACATTATGTGCTTGAATCGTTAATATGTTTTCTCCGTCATTTAAAACTGTACTAAAATCAGAAATCAGAAACCTCTCGGGAGTCCCTCCTGTATAAATTTTTGCCTCGTGATCAGTAATTGTTCCAGCATCATAAGCGGGTGGAACACCATTGATATTTGCTCGTGCTACTTCAGTACCATTTATATAAGCAACAAAAGCATCATCATAATCCATGTCCAATATCAATGAAGAAATAGCTGTAACATCGGGAATTGTAAAAGTCTTCCTGAGATATACAGACCTTGAACCAGTGGGTATCATTGTAGCATCATCTCCATCTGCATAGCCAAAACCAGAATTACCTTGAGCCCAATTAGAATCATCAAAATTTAAGGCTTTCCAATTAGAACTTGGCTCAGAAGTTGGAAGTAAATAACTGAAAATATCTCCTTGATTGATGAGGGTTCTCGAATAGCTAATCATTGAACGATCTTTTGACGAAGCCCATAAAAGAAAATACGCATCAGGAGAAAGTTTAATATTAGGGAATGACCACTTTTCAAGATCATTTGCATCATCAGATAGAAACCATCCATTGATGGAAATATCTTGTGATCCGTAATTGTGCAACTCTAACCAGTCTGGAGTATCCCCATCTTCATCTATATAAACAGAATTGGAAGAAACTACTTCATTGATCCTAACTGTTTGAGCTGAAGTACTAATTACACAAAAAAAGAAACAGAATACTAAATACCTCATTATTACTTTATAAAAAATCAAATATAGGAAGGTTTATTGTATTCATAAAACATTAAATTCATTAGTGAGTCTTATGCTTAGGGGAAAAAAAAGATCATGAATTTCAAATTAAACACCTATTGTAAAAGGTTTATTGATAGTGAAGTTTCTGATGAGAGGGATGTTAAAGAAGATTTTTCAAAATATGAGGATGAAAGTTTCTTGAATATAACAGAAGAAATATTAATATAAAAATTGTTAAATTAGTTTCTGTACATGACGAAATATTATTCAAAATAGCAAAAGATGAGATTACGATTAATATCATTATTACCAAGCCACCAAATTGCTTCGTGGTTTCCGGTAACTTTTTTATTTTATAAAAATAATTTTCTTTTGACATTTATTCTTGCAACTTTCCATTTATCCATGTTCCTGTTTTTTGTTTTCCATCAGACCAAGTAAAAGTTCCTTCTCCATTCATAAAACCATTTGCCCACTGCCCTTCATAGGTTGAGCCATCAGGAAAATTTAAAGTTCCTAAACCACTCCACAAACTATCTTTAAATTCACCTTTATAAATATATCCATTTGGCCATGTTTCAGTTCCTTGACCATGTTTTTTTGTTCCAACCCACTCACCTTCATAAGTTGTTTTATCTGTATATACCCACTTACCATAACCATTTTCACAATTACCTTCTTTACATCCAGTACTTCGAGCTAAGGCTGAAGATGTAATTAATAAACCAAAAATTATGCTAATTAGATATTTTTTCATTTTAATACTTTACACAAAATCATTTAAAAAAAAATTAGACTTTTTTCTCCTTTTTACTGCATGAATAAAAAGAAATATCTTTTTCTGAGTTTTCGCTTTTGATATTTCTTGTAATTTCATGAATTAATTCACCAGATTTTCTATCTATTATAGCTGACTCAGAATAATTTTTTTTTTTATCAACTGCTTTAAATAAAACTACATCTTTATTTACAATCTTAACATTTAGCCTATCTGATTTTGAAAGAAACGATGACAGCCCTTTGATAGAAAGTTGCTCAGGTTTAATTGCTTCAATTTCAAATTTGCCCAAACTTTTTTCATCTAAATCTTTAGCTAAAAAAGTTTGATAATTATATTCTGAATTTTTAATTATTTTTTTATCTAAATCACACACAAAGGTAAGTTTTATATTTTCTTGAATATTTATATCATTAGCTAATGACGAATTAAAAAACATAAAACTTAATAATATGGAAAATAAATATTTTAACATTATTTCAAACTTTTTTTAATTTTACTTAGCTCAACTCTAAAAAAAAATCCCCCCCAACATATTGTTGGGAGAGATTTATTATTTTGTTTGCTTTTGACCTTACTTAGTAAAAGCTTGCCAAACACTCTTGTTATCAGCTAACCATTTTTTAGCTGCATCTTCATGAGTCATTTTGTCAACGTCAACTAAAGCTGCCATTGCACCAATTTGACTTGTAGAGAATGACATTTTTTTGAACGCTGCAGCAGCTGCTGGATGAGTTTTTGGAAAATCGCCATTTACAGCTTTTTTCAAATAACCATCTGGCGAACCACATTTACCGTCACCACCATCTTCTGGTCTACAACCAGCAGTGTATGGAGGAAAGTCTATAAATGTAAAACCAGCACCATCTGTAAAGTTTGGTGTCCAGTTAAAGATAATTGTTCCTCTTCCTTCTTTTTCAGCGGCTGATAATTCTGCCCAAAGTGCATCTGCACTTCCAGCAAATTTAACCATCCAAAGATCTCCTAAACCTAAAGCATCAACCCTTTGAGGTATTAAATCTCCATGCCAAGTTTGTGGACCTTCAAGCATTCTTCCTTTTCCACCTGAGTCAGGTGTTACGAAATTTTTTGCACAAGCAGGATTTTTTAAAGCAGTCCAATCTGGTAAACCTGGGCACAAACCTTTATCTGTTACCCAATTTGGATACCCCATATCTTCAAGAGTTCTTGCTTCGTGATCACCCCAATCAAGTAAACCACCTTTATCTAAAGCTGTAGTAAATGATTTACCAAAAGCAGATTCCCATACTTCATGAGAAATAGATACGTCACCAATTCTAATTGACTCGTATACTGCTTGTGAGTCAGCATTTACATAGCTAACATTGTTTCCCATACTTTCAAATATTCCACCAATAACGTAAGCCATTACAATTTGGCTTGACCAGTTATGAGTTGGAATTACGATGGGTTTTTTGCTATCTGCTGCGTTAGATACTCCTGTAAAACTTACTACAGAAATTATCAGAGCAGATATTAATGATGTTATTTTTTTCATTTTTTCCCCTCTATTAATATTAATCTTTAAAGTATGTTATGAATTAATCTTCTAGTCAACTGATTTTGATTATATTATGCTCTATAATAATTATTAAAAAGCTAAGCATATGTTGGGTACTAGCAACGAAATTAGAAATCCAGGTTTAAGAACTTTGCCACCAGGAGTTGAAAGATACTTTGTTAAAGGAGGTGGTTTATCTGTAGTAGAAGTTTTTCCTGAAGATAAAATTGAAATTATAAATGATGAAGGAAAACAAATTTGCGAAGTTATAGTTTTCAATGATCAGGGTAAACCCGATTTATCAATTTTAGATTTAAAAGAAAATTCAAATGCAGAATTTTCTAAAAGAGTAATCACAAATGATGAAAAAATTACAAAAATTTTTAAGAAAAAAAACCTAGATCTTCAAAAAGCTAAATCATCAATAATGTTTGATGAAGATTGTTTGATGGGAGAAAAAATAACTTTATCATCAAAAGATAAATGTTTTATTTTAATTGCAGCACCTGGTGATCCACTAAATGTTCATGAACAAAATCCACCAACTGACTTAACTATATTTATCAACAGAGCAAAGTTTTCAGAAACAAATGAACAGTTTATTTTACCTGAACCATTAAGTGATCCATTAATTGAACAACTTGTTAAAAGAAGAACCGCTGAAACTTATGAAGTTAAAGCTGGTGAATATATTCAAATTATAGACACAGGTGGAAGGCAATGCTCTGATTTTTTAGCGTTTGATACCCATAAATTAAATGACGGGATTGAAAGTATAATTGACGATAAAGCAACAAGAACTTTTATGGGTAGTGCCTATCCAGGCCCAGGTTTGTTTTCTAAGTTTTATGATGGAAATCATGAAGCAATGGTTGAAGTTGTAAGAGATACTGTTGGAAGACATGATACTTTTAATTTAGCATGTACTTCTAAATACTATGAAGATCTAGGTTATATGGGGCACATCAATTGTACGGATAATTTCAATAAAGGATTAGAAAAATATGACATCAGCGCTCGAAAAAGCTGGTCAGCGATAAATCTTTTTTTTAATACAGCAATTGATGCAAATAATGTTGCTACATTTGACGAACCTTGGTCAAGACCAGGGGACTATGTTTTGTTTAGAGCTTTAAAAGATTTAACATGCGTGTCGTCAGCCTGTCCTTGTGATGTAGATGCGGCTAATGGGTGGAACCCTACCGATATTTTTGTTAGAACTTATGGAAAAAATAATAAATATTCAAAAGCAATTGCATTTAGAATGAAAACAGACTCTGAACCAAAACTAACTCAGGAAACAGGTTTTCATGAAAAAACGTCTGAACTGACTAGAAATTTTATTGAGTATAAAGGTTTTTGGTTAGCTAATAATTTTACTAATTCAGGAACAATCAAAGAATACAACGCTTGTAGAGAAAGTGCAATTGCAACTGATTTGTCTCCATTAAGAAAATTTGAAATTCTAGGTCCTGATGCTGAAAATTTGATGCAATATACCTTAACAAGAAATGTAAAAAAATTATCAGTAGGTCAAGTTGTCTACACTGCTATGTGTTATGAAAATGGTTGTATGCTTGATGACGGTACTTTGTTTAAATTTGGTCAAGACAATTTTAGATGGATTGGTGGAGACGAATACAGTGGAGAGTGGTTAAAAGAACAAGCTAAAAAGAAAAACTATAAAGTGTGGATTAAATCTGCAACAGACCACATTCATAATATTGCAGTTCAAGGTCCAAATAGTAGAAAAATTTTAGAAAAATTTGTTTGGACAGCACCAATACAGCCTTCTATTACTGAGCTTGAATGGTTTAGGTTCAACATAGCAAGAATAGATCATGAAACAGGAACACCAATTGTTATATCGAGAACAGGATATACAGGTGAGCTTGGTTATGAAATTTGGTGTCATCCAAAAGATGCGAGTGAAGTCTGGGATAAAGTTTGGGAAGCTGGAAAAGAATTTAATATCACACCTTTAGGTTTAGAAGCTTTAGATATGGTTCGTATTGAAGCTGGTTTAATTTTTTATGGATATGAATTTGATGATCAAACAGATCCTTTCGAAGCTGGAATTGGTTTTACAGTTCCTTTAAAAACTAAAGAGGATGATTTCATCGGTAAAGAAGAGTTAATTAAAAGAAAAGCCAACCCACAAAAAAAATTAGTAGGTTTGGAGTTAATTGGTCATGAACCAGCTGCTCATGGTGATTGTGTTCATGTGGGTCGTGCACAAATTGGTGTGATAACAAGTGGAATGCTTTCTCCTAAACTTGGAAAAAATATTGCACTTTGTAGAATTGATGTAAAATATTCCGAAGTTGGTACAGAGGTTGAAATAGGTAAATTAGATGGCCATCAAAAAAGAATTGGTGCAAAAGTAATAGCTTTTCCTTTTTATGACCCAACAAAATCTAGGGTAAGAGCTTAAATGAAAGGAACAAAGGATTTATTAGAATTTTGGGAAGATCAAGTGAGACACTCTCATAGCTCTAGTAATTACTTTTTTCGAAAATCACCCTCACATTACCATATGATGCTATTGGTTATGAACTCATATAAACAAGATGAAAAACTATCAGTTGAAGAGCTTAAAACAAAACTATTTAAAACTTCTAGACCAAAATCTGCGTTAATAATTAATGAAGCATGTGAAAATAATTTTTTCTATTTAGAAAAAACATCAACAGATCAAAGAAAAAAGAATATTAAGCCAACTGATGCATTCGTAAAAGAATTTGATGAATACATAAAAAAGTTAAAAAGTTTAGAACTTTAGGTAGCTGTTTATTTGTCTAAGGTTATAAGATTGATTTATTTAATTACTTAAGACTTGTTTTACTGTTTCACCCATAACTGATGGGTTTTTAGAAATAGTTACACCACATTCTTTTAAAAGTTCTACCTTCTCAACTGCACTCTCTCCATAAGCTGAAACTATTGCACCAGCATGACCCATTACTCTACCTTTTGGTGCGGTTAAACCTGCGATATATCCAATTATTGGTTTTTTCATATTTTCTTTTGCAAACTCACCTGCTGCAACTTCTTGTGGCCCACCTATTTCACCTATCATTAAAATTGCATCAGTTTCATCATCAGTTTCAAATTTTTCAATAATATCTCTAAAAGAACTGCCATTAATTGGATCTCCACCAATACCTACACTAGTGGAAACACCTATGTTTAGGTTTTTTAACTGTTGTGCTGCTTCATATCCTAAAGTTCCAGATCTACTAATAATACCAACTCTACCTTCTTGATAAATGTGACCTGGCATAATTCCCAACATTGATTTACCCGGACTAATTATTCCTGCACAATTAGGTCCTACTAAAGTCATTTTTTCTGTTCTAGAATATCTTCGCATATATCTTTTAATTCTAATCATGTCATGTGAAGGAATTCCATCTACAATAGCGACACAAGTTTTAATACCTGCATCAGCTGCTTCCATTGCAGAGTCAGCAGCAAAAGCTGGCGGAACAAATAATATTGATGCTGTTGCACCAGTATGCTTAACAGCATCTTTCACAGTGTTAAACACTGGTCTATCTAAATGTTTTTGACCACCTTTGCCGGGAGTAACACCTCCAACAAGATTAGATCCATACTTTATCATTTCTTCAGCATGAAAAGTTCCCATTTTTCCAGTGAACCCTTGAATTAAAATTTTTGTATCTTTGTCAATAAATACTGTCATCTGATTATTTTAATGCTGCTACCGCTTTATTTGCAGCATCCTCTAATGTATCTGCTTCAATATAATCTAACTTACTATCTTGAAGAATTTTATTTCCCTTTTCAACATTGGTTCCAGCTAACCTTATTACTAATGGAACATTAATTTCAATCTTTTCTAATGCCTGAACTATTCCCTCTGCTACCCAATCACACCTATTTATTCCTGCGAAAATATTTACTAAAATTACTTTAACTTTTTTATCCATTGTAATTAACTTAAAAGCTTTGACTATTTTTTCAGGGGTAGCTCCTCCGCCAACATCAAGAAAGTTAGCTGGCTCACCTCCTGCTAATTTAATCATATCCATAGATGCCATGGCTAGACCAGCCCCATTTATAATATTTCCAATATTTCCGTCTAAACTCACGTAATTTAAACCTCTATCTGATGCATAGACTTCTTTTTCATCTTCTTGAGTTTTGTCTCTTAATTCAGAAACTTTATCCCTTCTAAACATTGCGTTATTATCAAAACTCATTTTGCAATCTAAAGCTAAAATTTGTTTTTGTTTCGATATCACTAATGGGTTCACCTCAACCATTGTAGCATCTAATTCACTAAATGCTTTTGCACATCCAACAATGGTTTCTGATGCTCTTCTAATTAATTCTGGTTCAATACCCAATCCAAAAGCAAGCTCTCTTGCTTGAAAATTCTGAATACCAACAGCAACTTCAATTTTTGATCTAATAATTGAGTCAGGTTTATCTTTGGCAATTTCCTCAACACTCATCCCTCCCTCTGTTGAAGCTACAACCATTATACTTTCTGAGCTTCTATCAAAAACTAATCCTAGATATAATTCTTTCTCAATATCTGTTGCTTCTTCAATATAAATTCTATTTACTATTTTACCTTCAGGTCCTGTTTGGTTTGTTACAAGTTTCTTACCCAATAATTTGTCTGTTGCCTGAGCTACTTCTAAAGGAGTGTTACAAATAATTATTCCTCCTGCTTTTCCTCTAGCACCAGAATGAATTTGTGCTTTAACAACCCATCTTGATCCACCAATTTCTCTAGCCTTATTTTCAGCAGTCTCTGGACTATAAACAATACCACCTCTTGGTATTGTTACTCCAAAACTAGATAAAATTTCTTTTGCTTGATACTCGTGAATATCCATATCTATTTTTTATTAATCAATTTATCTATACTAACAATATTCTCTGCCATTCTAGCTGATGCTGCATCAATCATTCTGCCATCAAGTTGAGCAGCTCCTTTACCTTCTTTAGCTGCTTTATCTAATTCTTCTAAAATTCTTTTAGCTTTATTAACTTCTGTCTCTGGGGGTGAAAAAACTTTATTAGCAAGTTCAATTTGTGATGGATGAATTGCCCATTTACCTTCTATTCCAATTGCGGCCCCACGTTTTGCTGCAGCAACATAAGCTTCCGGATCATTAAAATCTCCAAATGGACCATCAATTGCTCTTAACCCATATGCTCTACAAGTCATAACAAGTTCTGACAATCCATGATGCCATTGATCTCCAGGATAATCAGGATTTAATCCTCCAATCACAACTGTTCTCGCTCTCAAACTAGCTGCATAGTCTGCAACACCAAAGTGCAAAGCCTCTAATCTTCCACTTGATTTTGCAATTTCTTTTATGTTGGACATTCCCAACGCAGTTTCAATTAAACACTCTATTCCAATTTTATTTTTTAATTTTTTATTTGTCTCGATTTGTGTGAGCATACAATCCACCATATATACATCACTTGCAGTTCCAGCTTTAGGCACTAAAATAGTGTCAATATTTTCACCAGCTTGCTCAACTATTTCAACCAAATCACTATACATATAATGAGTGTCTAAACTATTGATTCTAACTGAAATTGTTTTTCCACTTTCTCTCCAGTTCATTTCATTTAGAGCCTTAATAGTGTTTGCTCTGGCTGATATTTTATCGTTTGGAGAAACTGCATCCTCTAAATCTAAAAAAACATAATCTGCAGCAGAACTTAAAGCTTTTTCGAACATTTTTGGTGAGGAGCCTGGAACAGCAAGTTCGCTTCTTTGTAATCTAGATCTAGCCGGTTTATAATATTGGTGGCTCATAAATATTAAAGACTATGTTTTTTAAAAATCTTTTTAAATCATATTTTTTATAACCATTTTAATTGTATGATTTATATATATATTTTTTAGTACTAAAAATAATACTTTCACTAGCTATTCATTTTGTTATTAATATTACCAATTATGACAAAATTACCAAATAAAGCAAAAGTTGTTATTATAGGTGGTGGTATTCATGGTTTAAGCACAGCTTGGAAACTATCCGAAACTTATAAAAATCCAGGCGACATTATAGTTTTAGAGAAAAATGATATTGCTGCTGGAGCAAGTGGTATTGCATGTGGCGTTGTTAGAAACAATTATTTTCAACCAGCTATGAGAGAATTAATGGCTCATTCAGTTTCAGTGTGGGAAAGTGATCCTAAGGCTTTTAAATATAATGCAGTTGGATATCTACAAATCTCCCCAGAAGTAATGCACGAAGATGTTGCAACAATTTATGAACAACAAAAAGCTATTGGCTACGAATCAGAATTTATTGAAGGTGAAAAAGATTGTACGAATTATATGAAGGGAATGTTTGATGATTGGCAGGCTCAAGGTATCACATCAGTTCTTCATGAAAAAAAAGGTGGTTACGCATTTAACAAAGACTCAATTAAAGCTCTTGAAAACAAATCTACTTCTAATGGTGTTCAAGTAATGAAGGGTGTAACAGTTAATGGATTTAAAAGAGGTAGCAACAGTAAAGCAGTCACCGGAGTTGAAACGGACAAAGGAACTATTGAATGCGAACAAGTAGTAATTGGAGCAGGTCCATGGGCTAGAGATTTTTGGAATATGTTAGAACTTCCTAAAACTGCAAACATCAAAGGAAAAGATGGTAAAATGCACGAAACTGATATGTGGACATATTGGATGCTTCAAGAAGGTGTAATTGGTGTTGAGCCAGACTTTTTGAAAATGAATAATGGAAAACAACCACCAGTAATTCATGTAGACTCAACTGCACCATTATACTCAGATAAAACAAAAAAATTAATCACAGATAAAATTTGGGGAATTTATTACAAACCTGATATTGAAGGTTTGGGTGTTCAAGGCGGAACCTCTCCTTACATAGTTGATAAACATTTTGATAAAGTTAATGTTGATCCATACGGACTAGAGTCACCTGAATTTCAGACTACAGAAGCTTTCAATGACATGTGGTGTTCTGCGTTAGCTCATTGTCAGAAAAGATTTGAAGGAAAGTCAGACCTTTATAGAAAAGGTCCATCAGGTGGTCTTGGATGTATGACGCCAGACTCGTTTCCAATCTTTGATAGATTTTTAGAAAACGTTTACATGATTGCTGATGCTAATCACGGTTATAAGATGATTGGTGTAGGTGAGCTTGTTGCGAAAGAAATTCTTGGAACTGAAAGTGATTTACTTAAACCTTTTAGATTCAACCGTTACGAGAAAGGTGAACTTCACCCAACTTCTAACAGTCCTTTTCCTTGGAGTTAATTTTAAATTACTACTTATAAAAATTATATATAATTATTATAATCAAGACTCCTAGACACTATAATATTTTTCAGTTAACGTTCGGTATAAAAATTTATTGGAGGGTAGCATAATGACAGATCTAGATAAACACGTTAACCAACCTGGTAGAGCTAAACTAGTTAAACAAGTTAGATCCAAAATAGATGAACTTGGTATTGAGTACATTTTTTTTCAATTCATATCTGTCACAGGTAGAGTTGTTGGAAAAGGAATTCCAACAGATCACTGGGAAAGAACTTGTGAAAAAGGCTTTCAATTAGTTTATGGAGCAACAGCAAACTTATTTACAGATCGTCATGGTAATTATATTGGATATGGTCCTGAAGCAAAAGAGCTTGTAGGTATCCCTGATCCAGAAACATTTTGTCAACTTCCTTGGGATAAAAAAGTAGCAAGAGTATTTGTTACTTGTTTCAGAAATAGAGAAGAAAGAGAAAATCCAGGTGCTCATTTAACTTCGGATTGCAGAGGAAACCTTAGAATTCACGCTCAAGAATTTAAGAAAAAGCATGGTTATCAATTAAGAGTTGGGACTGAGCCAGAAATGATGTGGCTTACAAAAAATGAAGATGGTACTCCAACTGGAAAAGGTTATTCAAAACCGTATTGCTATCACATTGATCAATTTGAGTCTTTAAGACCAGTTTTTATGCAAGTTATGAAATATGCAAGAGCAATGGGTCTTGATATGATTCAAGGAGATCATGAAGATGCACCAGGACAATTAGAATTGAACTGGATGTATGATGATGTTTTAAGAAATGCAGACAGACTTTCAACTTACAGACAAATTTGTGCTCAAGTTGCAAGAGAATTTAATCTGATTGCTTGCTTTATGACAAAACCTTTTATGGGAGTGTCTGCAAGTGGTTGTCATACAAACATGTCTTTATGGACAGGTGGAAAAGATGTGGTTAATAAATTGTCTCACAAGTCTTTACCAGCTATGGACCATGTATTCACATATGTAGAAGGTGGAAAAAATACATTTATGCCTGATACTAAAGATGTGCAATTGCCTGGAAAAGTTGGGTTAAAAGCTATTGGTGGTGTAATGAAACACTTGGGTGCTTTAACAGCAATTGGATCTTCAACAGTAAACTCATACAGAAGATTATGGGATACAGGTTTTTGGGCACCAGTTTATGCAGACTGGGGATATCAAAATAGAACGTGCGGATTAAGAGTATCAGCGCCAGGTAGATTTGAATATCGTTCAGTTGACTCAATGCATAATCCTTATTTGATGGGTTCTGGATTATTAAAATGTTTTGAGGATGGACTAACAAATAATATTGATCCAGGGAAACCAGAGTCTCGAAGTATGTACGAAGCTCAAGCAGCTGGAAAAGAAGTTAAAAAATTACCTTTAAGTCTTGGTCAAGCACTTGATCGTTTAGCTGAAGATGAAGTAATCAAATCAGCTATGCCAGATGAAATGTATAAAGTATTTCATTGGTATAAAAATGATGAGTGGGAAAGATTTTTAGGTGCAACAACTCAATGGGATCTGGACACTTATCTTGATTGTCTACCGTAGGTCTTAAAATTTAATAAAAGGGGTAAATATATGTGTGGGATAGCTGGATTAATACATAGAGGTAAATCTTCAAATGTAGGAAGTGAACTACAGGGTATGCTTCAAGCATTAAAACATAGAGGTGAAGACTCAACAGGTTACGCTCTATATGGAGATACGGATGGTAAAAATTTTATTAT
>ENA-ORDA01002476-ORDA01002476.1-marine-metagenome-genome-assembly--contig:-NODE-2476-length-13953-cov-5.317310_pt1 | contig 13953 bp, 6 predicted proteins | sample MGYA00237778_ERZ508506 | MGnify/ENA primary metagenome ERZ508506 (study PRJEB26177, sample SAMN06267891) | marine metagenome | isolation source: Monterey Bay, California, USA | place: Pacific...
CCAACAGCACCGGTAAATACATAGTTTGCAGTGGTATTTGTAGTAGCACCTGCTTCTAGTGCATCTGAACATCCATCTCCGTCTGAATCTAGGTCTAAGCTGTTTGGAATGCCATCTCCGTCGGTATCTATAAATACAGTTTGATAATATGACAAGTCTAAGTCTAGAGATAAACCTGCACTTCCTCCGGAGTCATCGAGAACAAATATGATTTCATTTTCACCTTCAACAAAAATATCGTTTGCATTATCTGAGGTAAAAGTTGCAAAAGCAGTATGGTTGTAACCATTCTGATTAGCCCCCGATTCATTAATTTTTAAACCAAAAATAGCACCAACACCTGTTGCGGCATTTGTTCTAGCTACGTCATTTCCATTAATAAATATTTGGCAACTATTATCTCTAGAAGCTTTTATAATAGCTTCATTGAAATTAGATATATCTGATAGGGTAAATGTTTTTCTATAATAGGTCTGTTTGTTTAGAGGAGCTACAATTTTATCTACTCCTGTTATTGTTCCATTTGCTGGATTACCAATGGTTACATTTTCTGTAAAAGTAGCGCTGTCAGGAATATCTCCAAAGCTGACTCCATTAAATGAACTTCCTTCGGTTGCATTTTCTACTGTACTCTTCTTCCAAGTATTATCAGTTTGAATGTTTGTAGTATATACTGTACTGTTTGAATCGTATGATTCCACAGTATCTAACACCCCATCATTATCGTCGTCGATGTCTGTTGCATTGGACACTCCATCACAATCTGAATCTCCGTCTGCAGTTACAGCGGTAACGGCTTCACCATCTAGTGTGTAACACTGGCTAGTGAAACTGTAGAAAGACGCATAGTAAATACCTGCTACAGCTGTTGCTGGAGCACTTACTTTGTTGGCGTCTGTAGCTGGAACTCCTGTATGCCAAGTTAAGGTTGTGTTGGCAGGTTGGTTGGTCGCAGTAATACTGGTAAGATTCATGGTTTGAGGATTAACAGTATCAGTACAATCATTGGTAATGGTTGTTGCACTTAATACCGGTGCATCTACCCCTGTAGGACAGTCATTACAAACTTCATAAGCCACTTTTACAGCGTCTATAAGAGTTAGTGTATTCCCTCCAACATTGTCGTATGTTAAACGTATGTATTTATAGTTTCCGTTTAAATTATTCGGTACTGTGTAATTTAATGTTGTGTAACTTGCGCTTCCAATATTTTGAGAAGAAGATTCTGAGGTCCAAGTTGAGTTGTCTTCAGAAAAAGCCATGGTAAACCCACCTGTATAACTACCACTCCAATGACGGGCGTACATTGTAATAACTGCCCCACCACTAAAAATATCTTGGTAGGTTAAGGTAACAAGATTTCTATGTAAAGAAATTCTGTTAGCAGTTGTACCTGACCCAGTTTCATCAGGAGCACCAATTACACCATTATCTGTTCCCCAACTACCACTATGATTTCCTGTAGCAGCAATCACATACTGTTCTTCGGTAATTTTCCCAAATTCACAACTTTGAATACAAATGGTAGGGATGCTACTAGGGGAGGTTACAACATCGTTTACTACTGATATAAAGTACCATCCGTTAGCTCCAAAACTATATAAGTTTGGTAAAGATACGCTTGTGCTTAAAGGGTCTGTTGTAATAACTATTTCATAGTTACCATCTTCTAAATGTGGTATTTGATAGTTACCAGAACTATCTAATAAACTAGAATATACTAAGGTACTCCCTTGAACTACGTTGGCATAGAGCCCATAAGGAAGATTTAATGAGTTTTCATCTCCGTTTTCTATACAATCTCCAAAAATACCACCAGCTCCAGTTCCACTATCTTCAAATACTCTTCCTTCGTATAAGATACATAGTCCTGCATCTGTAGTTCCATTTTCACAAGCGGCTCTAGAATTGATTTCTTGTCCGTTGTCTTCGTATGCAATTAGTGGGTCTGTAATTCCTGCATCTGCAGGGCCATAAACACTATCATTGCTGTCGTTATTGTCATCTAAACCGTCATTATCTGAATCGTTATTACTAACTGTTAGTCCTGCTTCTGTTGTGTCATCTGTTTGTGCATTGTCACTATCTAAATCTATAAAATCTGGCAAACCATCTCCGTCTGTATCTATTGGTGTTATTCCATTAGAGGTAATATAGGAAGAGTTAAGCCCATTGTTTGTTGTGTAAGTAGCAGCATTGTCAGAAGCTGGAACAGTAAAAGCTGCTGTACTTTGTGCTTCTATATTGTCTGGTATACCATCTCCGTCTGAGTCTAGGTCTAGTCTGTTTGATATGCCGTCTCCGTCTACATCTATATCTACACATGTAAGTTCTGAAAAATAGTAACCACCAGATATATAAGTACCGCCAGCTGTTAATTGTGATATAACAATTGTATTATTACCAGATTCATTAAGAGTTATATTATTAAATTGTGGATCTCCATTTTGTATATACATCAGTTCTAAAGGACCATTGAAGATTCTACTCCCATAAAGAGAAACTTCTCCTGATGAATTGATAACAACACGTAATGATATAGAATTTGGGTCAAAAGCAACCTGCCAAACATTATCTATTCCATTTTCTCCATATGCAGAATCGTCTGAAACAAACCTAGCTAAAGAATGACTTGGACTATAATGGACTGAAGCAAATTGTACTTCTGTAGTTACAAGTTTTGTACCATTAATCTCCATATTAAAGCTATTATCTAGTCTTCTTATGTCTATTGTTAAACCACCATTATCTCCTGTTAAATTATATGGACCGGAATTAGCAAAGCTATTGTTAGAATTTGGAACAGATGAACATTGCAGTTCAAGAGTGTCTAAAATACCATCATTATCATCATCTTCATCTATATCGTCATTTACGCCATCTCCATCTGTGTCTGGATTTGGAAAAGGTTGGTTAGCTACTGCTATATTTTCTAATGAAATAGCATTTTTAAAGTTTTGTTCTAATATATAGTAGAATTGTGTAGTGTTACTTCCTTCCTCAATATTCTTAAAATCATCATTAGCAACCTCCCTAAAAGTGCTATTTTTAACTAATAATGATAAATTATTAGTATCAGAAACTATTTCATTGTTATTTACATAAGAATTTTCTTCTAGGTCTAAATTGTCTGTGTAAGAGTTGTTTTCTAACCAATCTAAACTTGCATAAGATATGGTGCTATCTGAAGAAAAGTTTTCAGTAAAATTAGTTTGAGATTGTATTGTTTGTTTAAATAATAAAAACAACACTATTAAAAATAAAGTTGTTTTGTTATTAATAATACTTTTTAAAGCTGGGGTAGTTAGTGTTTGGAAACACTTATTTATTATTTTCATTAAATCTTAATTTAGGGAATAGAGATTTTTTTTGTTAAATGATTAAATCACTTAATACACACATGTAAACTTAAACGTTCGGGTATTAGTTAGCTTGTCTGTTAAAATTAAGTGTGGTAATGAGTTTTTTTCTTGGGGTAGTGGGTTATTTGAATGCATATTTTTTGAATTACAATGTTAAAAAAAATAATTGCAATAAACTTAGGTTTAATCAAGCGTGTTGGGGGTAGTACAAAATTAAGTAAAATTTTCAACAAAAACAATTTAAACATATGATAATTTTGATCAAAAATCAACATTATATTAAGAATTAAAAAAATCTAAATGAGATTAATTTTAAATCTTTTGTTGATGTATTTTTTTGAAAAAAAAATCATGTGATAAATATCATAAAAAAATTAATTTCTACCTGTTTTATCATATTGTCTTATCATGAAAAATGCCCATACCAATACAAAAGCAACTACAAAAACCGAAAAGTATAGTACAATGTTATCTGCGCTCATGCTCTATAAGTTTAAGATAAATTAATACGCCCAATAATGTAGGAGCCCAGAGGCCAATGAAAATTCCATGTAACTTATTTCCAGATAAAAATAAATATTCTGCAATGATTATAATGATAAAACACAAGACTAGCATTAGTAGGTTGGACCACCCTATTTTTTTTATGAAATTCATTAATTGCTATTTTGCATAAAAATAAATAAAAAATACAGTTGGCAATGTTTTTTTTATTTTTTTATTTTTAAAAATTTAAAATGGTTAAAAAGAGTTTTTTTCATATTTGTTATGAATTGTCAGTATAGCTAATCCAAATAGTACCGCTACAAGAATTAGTATGGTATTAATTAACCCACTAACTCCAAAAGACATTCGAATTAAAATAGTAGAGATTATAAACCCAGAATTTCTAATAATTTTATGAAATTGATCTGTATAAAAGAATGAAATTAAAAGTAATACTACATCTACTAAAATTAATACTGTGAAAAATTGATCAAAAAACAGGTTGTTAATACTCTCAAGTGAAGGAAATTCATTGGAAGAAATAGAAATTCCTGTAGACCATTTTACAAGCGTATCTATAGCCATAAAGAAAAATAATGGTACTAAGATAACTGCTATTAGTCGTTTCTTTTTAACAAATTTTTCTATTACAGGCTTTAAACTAAGCTGTTGTTTAACTTTCTTTTTTCCTTGTTTTTGAAATAAATAAATTAAAAAGAAAAGAAAAAGAGAGGCAACTAAATCATAAGTGAATTGTAAATCTCCTTTAATTTCAAACCAATTAGAAGTAAGTTCTAATGATGATAAATCTTTGAATAATTTACGTATTATAATTAGAGTAATTATTTCGTATTGTTTGGTAATATATGTTGTGAATGATTTTGGTAGATAATAGATTAAGAGATATACTTCATAAATTAAAATAAATGAAAAAGGTGTGTAAATTGCAGATATAGGATTGTTTAATAATTCTGTACTTGAGGAAAAATTTATAATCTTTAATTTCAATAAATATATAAATGCTAAGTGAATAAAAAAACTGAATAATGCAACATTAAGAATAATTTTTTCAGTTTTTGTTCTGGTTTTATCTGAAAGAAATTTATCAAATAAAAAGGGTAGTATTTTGTTAATTTTAGCCATATAATATATTGTATAATAACAATTTGTGAAATTTGCTACACTTTAAATAAAATTAAAATTAGTGAAACAAAATGAACTAAAGTAACATTAGGAGCGTTTTTTACTGATTAATTTTTGGGTATTGTTTTATTTTATTTTATAATACCATTAATTTAAATTACTTTTGAACCAATATTTATTTATTTTTCCCCAAAAAAAGCTTATTTTACTCCTTAAATAATCTTAAAAAATGAAAAAATATATTCTAGGGACTTTGTTCTTTTTAGCTCCTTTTTTTATAATTTCTCAAGAAATTATTTCATCAACTGGTGGAGACTCCTCAGGCAGTGGAGGAACATCATCTTACACCATTGGGCAAGTATTTTATTCTAGAAACACATCTATTGCAGGTTCTGTTTCACAAGGAGCGCAACAAGCATTTGAAATTCAAACGTTAAGCAATAATAGCCTAAGCAGTTTTCATCTAGAAGTTATTACATACCCAAACCCAGTAACAGATTATATTGTTTTAAAGATATCAAATGAGGTACTAAAAAATTTAGGATATACACTTTATGACTTAGCAGGTAAATCTATTGTTAATGGAACTATTTTATCAGATAGTACGCAAATACAAATGAAATATTTACCCAAAGGATTTTATATCCTTAAAATAGCTAAAAAAAATCAATCTCTTAAAACCTTTAAAATCATTAAAAAATAACTTTTATGAAGAAAATTTATACATTATTGCTGTTTCTTTTATGTTTTTCAGGGTATGCTCAATCACCTGAAAAAATGACTTATCAAGCAGTGGTAAGAGATGCTAATAATACGCTTTTAAACAATCAAACTGTAGGGGTGAAAATAAGTATTTTACGATCAAATATAACTGGGGTATCGGTATATTCAGAAACACAAATAATTACTTCTAACCTAAATGGATTAGTAAGCATGGAAATTGGTTCTGGAACAACTTCTGATAATTTTAGTACTATAGATTGGAGTATTGGCCCTTATTTTATAAAAACAGAGATAGATCCAACCGGAGGTGAAAGTTATAGCATCATAGGAACAAGTCAGTTACTGAGTGTGCCTTTTGCACTGTATGCTAAGAGTTCTGGGAGTTCTATTCCAGGGCCTCCCGGTCAAAATGGAGTTGATGGAGTTGACGGTGCTGATGGTACTAATGGAGTTGACGGTGCTGACGGTGCTGATGGAGCTGATGGTACTAACGGAGTTGACGGTATTAATGGAGTTGATGGAGTTGATGGAGCTGACGGAGCTGACGGTGCTGATGGTACTAACGGAGTTGACGGTATTAATGGAGTTGATGGAGTTGATGGTACTAATGGAGTTGACGGTGCTGATGGAGTTGATGGAGCTATTGGGCCACCCGGTTCAGACGGACAAGGAGGAGTTTCTTTAGCAGGAACAGGAATTAGTATTTCTGGAACAGGTATAATAACAGACCCTTACGAAATAAGTACTTTATTACCAACCTATGAATTAAATACTTTTTATGCTGCACTAGGAGGCTATGTCATAGATATAAATTCTGACGGTAAACATGGTGTTGTACTTGCAATGAAAGATCAAGGCTATGATAATTGGTACAATACAAATAATTTATTAAATAATCCGGATAATCATGATACGGATGGCGCTCAATTTAGAGATTGGCGTTTACCCTCCAAAAGAGAGTTAAATCTTATGTATTTGAGTTATTTAAATGGAAATCCAGCAAGTTTAGTTGGAGCAACTTATTGGAGTTCTTCAGAGTTTAAATATGATTACGCATGGTTGCATTATTTTTTTAGTGGGCAACAAGATGATGTAAATAAGGTAAACCCGTTCAACATCCGTGCGGTTAGATCTTTTTAATATTTTATTTTAAAACATTATTTATCAGCAGTTATAATAAGTGAATATAAAATTGGTTTAATTTAGATATCAAACAGGTATGTTCTTGTTTTATGATGAGTTTTATAAACCAATTATTAATTGTGTTTGAAAAAAACTCATGGTAACCTTCTCTTTTTTTGTGAAAAAAAATGTGGTATTTTTACAAAAGAAATAAACTTCGCTTTTATTAAAATTTTTGTGAAGATTAAATTATAAAAAAAAAGGTTCTTTTAACTTTATTATAATTAATTAAATGACTAAACCTTACGTTAAACAAACCATAGAAAATAACACTTCATTTATTGAATTTTATCATCCATCTCACAATTCGTTACCAGGTGATATCTTACAACAATTAGTAGATTTAATTAAGAACGCAGGAGATAATGAAGATGTTAAAGTTATTGTTTTAAAAAGTGGTGGAGAACGTACTTTTTGTGCAGGTGCTAGTTTTACAGAATTAGCAAATATTTCTGATGAAGACTCTGGGAAAACATTTTTCTCAGGGTTTGCAAATGTCATCAACGCCATGAGAGCTTGCCCAAAATTAATAATTGGAAGAATTCAAGGAAAATCTGTTGGTGGTGGTGTTGGAATTATTGCTGCATGCGATTATTGTTTTGCCACAAACTCTGCTGAAATTAAATTAAGTGAACTTTCTATAGGGATCGGTCCTATTGTTATTGCACCAGCGATTGAACGTAAAATAGGATTAAGCTCCTTCTCAAAAATATCTCTAAATCCTACAAGTTTTTTTGCAGCTTCATGGGCAAAAGAGAATGGATTATATGCTGAAGTATTTGAAAATATTTCAGAATTAGATTTAGCAGTTCAAACCTTTGCAGAAGAACTGTGTAGCTACAACCAAGAAGCTATGAATGAAATAAAAAAATTATTTTGGAGAGGTACAGACCATTGGGATACGTTACTACTAGAACAAGCAAAAATTAGTGGAAGATTGGTGTTGTCTAATTTCACAAAAGAAAAATTGAGTAAATTTAAATAATACTTTATTCCTTTTAAGTATTTGATAATTTTATGGAAAACTACATACTACTTTGTTAGTATTTTTTAAATTATTACACCTTCTTATTAGTGATTAGAAGTGTTTTCATCTTCATTTTATTTGATGAAAATATATTATATTTAATTATTTCATTGATTTTATAAATAATAATGAGATATTTTCAACATTTTCAACAATTTGATGTTAATAATTTTTAATTAAAAGATTATTTTTATGAATATGATAATATTGTTTTATTAAAAAACGATATTCATATTTTCACTTCCTTCATGTTTGCTAAAATTACACTTTTCTAATTTTAAGCCCTGTTTTTTTGAGACATAGAAACTTAACGAAAACATTTTCGTAAGGCCGTAGCCCTTTGCTCATTTGGTTTTGTGAGATTTTTGTTCAAAATTCGCAACTTCTAAACTTAAAAAAAATAAGATGACAAAAATTAAATTAACTGTGTTGGCTTTCGTATTATTTACAAGTTTTAACATGTACTCTCAAGAGAAAGAAGAAGAAGAAAAAGGATTTACAGTAACTGGTAGTGTAGATGTATACCATACTAGTAATTTAAAAAGCGGTTCGCCTGGTTCTATTGGTGTCTTGTATGCTGGAAGTGCAGCTGCAAATGGTTTTGGCTTAGGAATGGTAAATACTGTTTTTTCTTATGAAAACGGAAAATCTGGAGTTGTTGCAGATTTAGCATATGGTCCAAGAGCAAATGCTGCTAACGCCTATGAAGGAGCTATCAATCAATTATATGCTTACTATAAAGCATCAGATAAAGTTACTTTTACCCTTGGGCAATTTAACACGTTCTACGGATATGAAGTAATATCACCTTCAGGAAACTTCAACTATTCAGTTTCTTATTTATTTAATGCAGGACCATTTTCTCACACTGGTTTTAAATTAGATTATGCAGCTTCAGATGATCTATCATTTATGTTTGCTTTAACAAATCCTCATGGTGTTACCTCAGGAGCAAATCCAAGTAATGATTATCAGTATGGTTTTCAAACGGGTTATAAAGGTCAGTACTTCAATCTAGCCTATGGCGCAGATGGCTTTGGATTTACAGATGTATTATATCTAGACTACACTGGTGGTTTTGATCTTTCAGATTCTTTCTTTCTAGGAATTAATGCAGCCTATGCAAATTCTAGTGATGCAGATGGTGGATACCAAGGTGTTGCCTTATACTTACAAAATGAATTTTCTGAGACGTTTTCATTAGGTCTTAGACCAGAAATGTTTATAGCAAGCTCAGGATCTGATGATGCAACAGTGTCTGCTTTTACATTAACAGGAAACCTTTCTTTAACTGATACCTTAAAAATTATTTCGGAATTTAGATATGATACATCAGATGATATGATAATTCCTGGGTTTCCAACAGATAAGAATATGAGTGGAGCTACTATTGCAGCAGTATACTCTTTCTAATAAAAACTAAACTAAAACTTATAATTATGACTAACTTTTTACCTACATTAATTTCTAAATTACCAAGTGTAATGCAAGAGATAGCAGTAGATAGTTTAACGATTACTACTGGAGTTACTCAAGAACAGTTAACTGCCGCGGTTGATGCAGCAGTAAAATCTACCACTGATGCAATCAATGGAGATATGGGAATGCTCTGGATGCTCTTATCTGGAATTCTAGTATTCTTTATGCAAGCAGGATTCACCTTAGTAGAATCTGGTATGACTAGATCTAAAAATGCAGTAAATATTGCAATGAAAAATATCCTAGACATTTGTGTTGGATCTTTAACCTATTGGTTAGTTGGATACTCTTTAATGTATGGTGATACTACTAACGGATGGTTTTTCTGGAGTGGTTTATTTCAAGGAGAAGGAGCAGATTTATTCTTTCAAACAATGTTTGCTGCAACAGCTGCAACTATTGTATCAGGAGCTATTGCGGGTAGAACTAAGTATTCTACTTACATTATTTTTTCTATAGTGATGACAGCAATTATTTACCCAATTGCAGGAGGTTGGCAATGGCAAGGTTCTGGTTGGTTAACCGAATTAGGATTTATAGATTTTGCTGGCTCATCAATTGTTCACTCTGTAGGAGGCTGGGCTGCTTTAGTAGCTGCTTTTATGGTAGGACCAAGAATTGGAAAATTTGTAAATGGTAAAGTAATGCCAATACCAGGTCATAACCAAGTATTAGCAACATTAGGAGTTTTTATCTTATGGTTAGGATGGTTTGGTTTTAATGGTGGGTCACAATTAGCATGGGGTGGAGATGATGCCGTAGCTGCTTCAAATGTGGTGTTAATTACAAATTTAGCTGCTGCTGCGGGAGGTCTAGGTGCTTTAATTACTACTTGGATTTGGTACGGGAAACCGCACTTAGCTCAAACACTTAATGGTGCCTTGGCAGGATTGGTTAGTATCACTGCAGGATGTGGTAATATGACTTCTGGAGGTGCTGTTTTAGCAGGGTTAATAGGAGGTGTTTTAGTTGTTTTCTCAATAGAATTTATAGAAAAGAAATTAAAAATTGATGATGCAATTGGTGCTGCTTCCGTTCATGGTGTAGCTGGTGTCTGGGGTACTTTAGTTATAGGGCTTTGGGGTGTAGATGGAGATACAGGTATTGGATTATTTAATGGAGGCGGCACTTCTCAATTAGGTACTCAAGCAATAGGAGCGTTGGCTTATGGATTATGGGCAGTGGTATTATCTTTTGTGATCTTCTTTATTTTAAAGAAAACAATTGGCTTAAGAGTAACTAAGGAAGTTGAATTAGCAGGCTTAGATATTTCAGAGCACGGAACAATTGCTTACCCTGGAAAAAGAGATAGAGGTTAGTAATGAATTTCATAAAAAAATAAATGTAATCTAAAAAATTATTACCCTAAATGACTATTTAGATAGTGGTGTAAATACCAGCACATATTATTGAATTCTATGAAAGGAAAAATGCATTGAGACCAATGCATTTTTCCTGCGTAGAAAATATTTTTAAAGAACCAGTATAAATTAAATAGAAACAATAGACATGAAAGATCAAGGATTGTATTTAAGTGAGTTTGAACATGAAAATTGCGGCGCTGGTTTTATCTGTAACCTAAATGGAGAAAAGACAAATCAAATTATCCACGATGCTTTAGAAATTTTAGTAAAATTAGAGCATCGGGGTGGAGTGAGTGCTGACGGTAAAACCGGAGATGGTGCAGGTTTGTTAATAGATATTCCTCATATATATTTCAAACGTGTATGTGATTTTTCCATTCCAAAACAAAGAGAATATGCAGTTGGAATGGTATTTCTTCCTAAAGTTTCTAATCAGTATGATTTTTGCAAAACAACTTTTGAAAATGAACTAAAAATACAAGGACTTGCTATTTTAGGATGGAGAGAAGTTCCTGTAGATTCTTGTCAATTAGGAGAAATAGCCTTGGCATCGGAACCGAATATAGAACAACTTTTTATTGGAAAAACTGATAAAATTGACGAAGCTACTTTTAAAGCGAAACTATATGCCGCAAGAAAAATAGCAGAGCACACCATCAGAAAATCAAAAATTTCTGAAAGCAACTATTTTTACATTCCAAGTTTATCCATAACCACTATTATATATAAGGGTATTATTATGCCTGAAGATATTGGGCCCTATTATAAAGATTTACAAGAAATAGATTTAGTTACTCGTTTAGCATTAGTGCACCAACGTTTTTCTACCAATACAATGCCCACATGGGAATTAGCACAACCTTTTAGACACATGTGTCAGAATGGAGAAATAAATACCCTACGAGGCAATGTAAGTAGAATGCGTGTTCGTGAAGAAATTATGAAAAGTGATGTTTTTGGACCACAAATCGACAAACTTTTTCCAATAATTTTACCAGGTAAATCTGATTCTGCCTCTATGGATATGGTAGTTGAATTGTTAACACATACAGGTCGTTCATTACCGGAAATTATGATGATGATGATTCCTGAAGCTTGGGAAAAACATAAAACCATGTCTAAAGAGCGTAAAGCTTTTTATGAATACAATGGATGTATTATGGAACCTTGGGATGGACCTGCCTCTGTGCCTTTTACAGACGGAGACTACATTGGAGCTTTATTAGACAGGAATGGTCTAAGACCATCAAGATATACAGTTACTAAAAGCGGTAAATTAATTATGTCTTCAGAAATTGGTGTTGTAGATGTTACTCCTGAAGACGTAAAAGAACACGGAAGACTAGAACCAGGAAAAATGTTCTTGGTTGACATGAATAAAGGAAGAATTATTGAAGATGAAGAAATCAAAAGCAAAATTGTTTCTGAAAGGCCTTATCAAGAATGGTTAGATAAAACACGTTTGCATTTAAAGGATGTACCTTATGCAAGTGAAACGTGCCCTATAGAATCTATAGATATTAAAACACGCCAACGATTATTTAACTATACCTTTGAAGACATTCAAGAAGTAATTACGCCAATGGCATTGGCGGGTAAAGAAGCTCTAGGCTCAATGGGGACTGATACTCCGTTAGCTGTTTTATCTGATAGACCTCAATTAATTTCAAATTATTTTAAACAATTATTTGCGCAAGTTACAAATCCGCCTCTAGATGGAATTCGTGAAGAAATTGTAACGGACATAAGTTTAAATTTAGGAAAAGATAGAAATATTTTTAGCATCACAGAGAGACAATGTCGAAAACTAAGAATTCAAAATCCAGTAATTTCTAATGCTGATTTAGAAAAAATAAGATCTATAGATATTGAAAGTTTCAAAGCAGAGACGATTGAGATATTATATTCTAAATCAAAGGGATTAAATGGTCTTGAAGATGCATTGGATAACATTGTTATTCAAGTTGAGAAAGCCTTAGAAAAAAAGAATAATATTATCATTCTCTCTGATAGAGGTATAAGTCAAGAACTTGCACCAATTCCGGCTTTACTTGCTTGTTCTTTTGTAAATCATCAATTAAACCGTTTACGTAAACGCTCTTATTTTGATATTATTATTGAATCTGCAGAACCACGTGAACCACATCATTTTGCCACTTTATTTGGATATGGCGCAAGTGCCGTAAATCCATACATGGTAAATGAAATTATTAGAATGCAAGTTAAAGAAGGTTTCATTACTGACATGGATGAGCAAAAAGCTGTTGACAATTTTAATACAGCAATTGGAAAAGGGATTTTGAAAGTAATGAACAAAATAGGTATCTCTACACTTCATTCCTACAGAGGTTCTCAAATTTTTGAGATTGTTGGATTTAACTCCCAATTTGTAGAAAAATATTTTCCTTACACAGCTTCAAGGATAGAAGGTATTGGCTTGTATGAAATTGAAAAAGAAATAGACCAACGCTACAAACAAGCATATCCAGATAACAAAATTAATAAAAATTTAAGCTTAAATATTGGTGGCGATTATCGATGGAGAAGAAATGGTGAACGCCATTTATTTAATCCAACTACCGTATCTAAATTGCAGCAAGCTGTTCGGTTGAGTGACCAAGATAGTTACAATGTTTATGCAAATGCTATTAATGAGCAAGCAGAAAGCTTAATGACTATTCGTGGCTTATTTGAGTTCGATAACCTAGACCCTATTCCTCTTGAAGAAGTAGAAGATTGGACAGAGATTGTAAAACGTTTTAAAACAGGTGCTATGTCTTATGGCTCTATTTCGCGTGAAGCTCACGAAAACTTAGCCATTGCTATGAATAGAATTGGAGGTAAGTCTAATTCTGGTGAAGGTGGTGAAGACAGAAAACGTTTTCAAAAAGATATAAATGGAGATAGCAGAAACTCTGCAATAAAACAAGTAGCCTCTGGTAGATTTGGGGTAACTTCTCATTATTTAACAAATGCGAAAGAGATTCAAATAAAAATGGCACAAGGTGCCAAGCCTGGTGAAGGAGGCCAACTTCCTGGCTATAAAGTTTTACCTTGGATTGCAGACGCAAGAAATTCAACTCCGTTTGTAGGACTGATTTCTCCTCCTCCGCATCACGATATTTATTCGATTGAAGATTTGGCACAATTAATTTTTGATTTAAAAAATGCAAATCGTGAAGCAAGA
>ENA-ORDA01002482-ORDA01002482.1-marine-metagenome-genome-assembly--contig:-NODE-2482-length-13925-cov-4.735196_pt1 | contig 13925 bp, 14 predicted proteins | sample MGYA00237778_ERZ508506 | MGnify/ENA primary metagenome ERZ508506 (study PRJEB26177, sample SAMN06267891) | marine metagenome | isolation source: Monterey Bay, California, USA | place: Pacific...
AAGGGCACGATGGCCGAATCCATTGGCTCGCCATTCCACAGCATAGCAGGTGCATTAAACGGAGCCACGGCCTGAGCCGAATCTGAACTGCATGCGGACCCCAAAATACCGATGGACGCTACAGTGCTTCCTTCAATCAACGAAGCAGTTGTATTGGCTGGCCAATCATACCAAGCTTCTCGAAGTCCACTTGGCCAGTGCACAACAATGGAGTCGACAGATTCTTCTTGCGCCAAACCAAAGAACCGGGTTCCATACTGTTGGGTCATAAAATCAGACCCATTGCTCACCAATTGTGTTTGAACAACCGTTCCTGCATGAACCTCTATTCTCGCCCCGATGGCCCAGCGGTTGGACTCAGTGCCACAAAGTCGCACGGCCAACCGGTGATGATTGTTGGACATTGCGACCCCCATATTCTGAAGCGTCTGTGCGAAAGTGCCGTCGCCAAAACCCACGATATCCGGCGCTAAATCTTGATTTAAATCCGTGACCCCCACGCAATACAAGGACGATTCCGCATTGGGTGTCTCTGCCGTCACGTCATCGAATCCTGAACCAGGCCCTCCATTTTGGAAGAAGTAATTGTCATAAGGCTGACTAAAAGGAAAAGGACTGGTGGCCACCACCAAATCCTCCCACATGTCGCCATCAAAATCAATCCAACATGCACCCCAACTCTGCCTCTCACCGATGACTCCAACTTCCAAAGCCACATCCTCATAATAACCCACTTCATTGTCTAACAATAGATTACCCTCACCTTCATTGGTGGTGCAATACAATTCAAACTGACCATCATTGTCATGGTCCCCCACAGTAGCTGAACGGGCAAATGCCCCAAGTGCTAGGCCCATTTGTTCGGTAACGTCTGAGAACGTGCCGTCCCCCTGGTTGGCGTACAACGCATTCAAAAAGATGTCCCGGTCATTGACCACCCAAAGATCAAGATCTCCATCTTCATCATAATCAGCTGTGGTGATGCCCCGGGCTGGCATCGTGGTCCCGGATGTTCTCCAGACCTCCTTGAACGTGGTATCTCCGTTATTGAAATACATGGCATCATGGAGATTTTGCTGAAATTAAAAAAACTAGAGGATTTATCATTCATGGAAGATCAGATACCACATTAAATCCTGGTGGTGTCAGACTTGGAACAGCTGAAATTTACTCAGAAGTTGAAAAGTTTAAAGAAATAAAAGAATCTATAGTAGTGGGACAATCATGGGACAATGATGTTAGAATTGTTTTATTTATTGTTATGAATGAAAAATTTATACTTTCTGAGGATTTGTTAAAAAAAATTAAATTACAAATTAGAAAAAATGCTTCACCAAGGCATGTCCCAAGTAAAGTGATTGTAGTAAAAGACATTCCAAGAACTAAAAGTGGTAAGATAGTTGAACTAGCGGTAAAAAATACGATAGAAGGAAATAATATCAAAAATAAAGAAGCTTTGGCTAACCCTAAGGCTTTAGAGCAATTTAAGAATTTAAAAGAATTAAATATTGAATTAGACGAACAGGGAATGCTTACTGTTGCAGGTACAAACGCATTAATAAAATACACAGAGCAACTTGTTAAGACTGCAAAAGCTAAGGCTATACTTGAACTTATAACAAAAGAACAGCTTAAACTTGCTGAAGAAGAAGGGAAATCCGTAGAAGATACAATTAGTTGGTATGAGAGATTGTGGATAGGATTTATAAATATTGGTGGAGAAGCTCAAAAGAAAATTGCTGCTGACATGATGCTTGACATGTCTCAAGACAACAGAGATGAGAAGATTAGTGAATATGAGGCTGCCACTAAGAAATATATGGATATGCTAATAGCAGACAATGGAGAATTGGCTTTATTACTGTGGAATCCAAAAAAAAGCACGAAAGATCCTAAAGACCCTAAAACTAAAAGTTCTACAGATTTCTCAGGTAAATTATTGGACTTCAGTGATGAGAACGATAAGATACGTGATGAAGAAATGAAGAAAACTATCATCTTTGAGCAAGACAAGTTAGCTTACTTGCATCAAGCTGAAATGCGTGAACTAACTCAAAAGAAAGATGCGTATGTTAAAAAGGAGACACTTAGATACAATGCGTTTATTAAAAAGCAAAATGCTATTAAAAATGATGTTAATCAAACAGAAGCTAATAAAAAGATTGCTGAAGGTAATATTTTACAGGCAGAGACTGAGTTCACACAAAAGATGATATTAAGTGAAGAGAACTATGGTCAAGCTGTAATAAACATGAAGAAATGGCAAAACATAGAGGTTGGTATATTAACTAAAGAACAGCACGAACAGATGATGGAGTTTCAGAAATGGTCAGATGAGCAATTTGCTAAACAGGCTTTATACAAGCAAACGTTTATGGGTTTAATAAGAACCACTGATCGTCAAGCTGAAATAGATTTGATGGAGGAAAGGAACGCAGAGATAGAGGAAAGACTTAACACAGTGAAGCTATCTCTTGATGAGGAACTTGAATTATATAGAGAGTTTACGGAGAATAAGTCAAAAATACTCAAAACACAAGCTGAAGAAGATGCTGAGGTATATGAAGCTCAAAAATTCATGATGAACTCTGTTATGGACTCAGCTACAAGTATATTTACCACAATGAAGAATAATGCTAAAAAAGGCTCTGAGGAACAGAAGAAATATGCTTTATTAGAGATATATGCAGGTGCAGCGAAAGGATTAATGAATGGTGTGCTTATTGCAGGTGAAGCAGCAACAGCAGGTGGTCCTGCTGCTCCTTTTATATACGCAGGGGTGTTAGCAAGTCAAATAGCTTCTGTATACGGTGCAGTATCATCAGCTAAACAAGTTCTTAATGGTGGTAATCCAAGTGGAGGTGGAGCCAAAGTGGAAACTCCACAATTCGCACCTAATTTTAATGTTGTAGGTAATAGTGGTCAAAATCAATTAGCTCAGAGTATATCTGATCAAACTAACAGTCCTACAAGAGCTTACGTTGTGTATGAAGACATAGCTGAGGCAGGTGCAGTATCACAAGAGTCAATAGAAAGCTCAGGAATATAGAACATATATAGTCAAAAATAGTATTAAAGTATAAACAAAAATCATGGAAAATCAATTAGAAACAATAGAATTATTTATAGAGGATGAAGGAGAAGGTGGTATATCTGCTATATCTTTCGTAGAATCACCTGCTATTGAAGAGAATTTTATAGCTCTTAATAGCCATAAAGTAGAGATGAAAACCATTAACGAAGACAAAAGATTGGTTATTGGACTTGCTTTGGTTCCAAATAAGCTCATTTACCGTCGAAATAGAGGTTTTGAGTACAATATAACCTTTAGTGAGCAAACTGTCCGTAAAGCGTCTGAAAAGTACCTTAAATCGCTTAAATTGCACAATACTACTGTAGCACACGAAACTGAGATAGATGGAGTGTTCCTAACAGAGAGTTGGATAGTGGAAGATCCTAAAAACGACAAAACCAATGTTTATGGCTTAGATGCGCCAAAAGGAGCTTGGGCAGTATCTATGAGGGTTGAAAATGATGATTTATGGAATAAAATCAAAGGTGGAGACTACATGGGGTTCAGTATTGAAGGAATGTTCACTGAAAGAGAAGACTTTTCTGCTGCTGATCTTGAAACATTAGCTCAAATAGAAGAATTAATTAACCTATATAACAACTAATAACTAACAACTAAACACAAAACTATGCCTGAAAACGTAAGGTTTAACTCCACCTCAAGGAGTTCATTTGATCCAACGGACGAAACAGTTAACAATGTTATGTCTACAGTGGATAAGAGAGAAAGTAGTAGGTCATCTATAATTGATAAGTCAGGAGTAGTAAGCCAATCAGAAATAAACAATTTATCAGCTTCTGTTGGAGATTCTGTCTTTAATGAAGAGACAGGTAAAATAGAAACTTGGAATGGATTTGAGTGGTCTGTTTCAGCAGGAGAGCTAAACGTTTCTACGAGACTTATTTCTAACAGAGATTCAAATATATTTGCCGATGGAGCAAGAGGAAAGTTGGATCCTAATGGCTTATCGGGATGGAACTTTAATAATGATTATCAAGGAGAGAAGATTAATTGGTACTATGTTTACAATAGAAATCAAGATGACTTAATGACATTAGAGTCTTTAACATCTATGTACGCTGTAGTTACAATATATAACGAAAGAGAGTTTCATTTCAGCGTTTATACTAAAAGAGAAAATGATGGAAGTGATTATTCTTGGTACAGAAGTAGAGTTAATTATGAGTTAACTACTGCATTTGACGGTTTATCAGGTCAAACTGTTTTAGTTTATTTTGGAGAAGAACCAACTTCATTTAGCGACTTAAAAAGAGTTGAATTGCCTTATGACGTTACTTTTTCCAATGGATTACAAGCTAATAGTGAGGAAGTTTTATTTGCTGCATTAAGCACAGATAGTAATGCTCAAGCAGGTGAATATGACTTTACCGTTCAGAATTTAGGATATATAAACAATTTAAGAGAAGTAAACTCTGTACTTAAAATAGGTAGGGATTTTGATTTGATTGATACAGAGATATCTACTTTGAAGTCTTTTAAGGAGGCTGTAGAATTAGGTAGATTCTTTAGAGGATTTGTTGCTGACGAAGATGGTATGAATGCTCTTCCTACTCCACTTAGATTTGAGTATATTGCAAGAATGGATACTGCTACTATATGGGAATATAATGGTTCGGATTGGTATGATACACTAATAGTTGCATCTTTAGAGGGTATAGCACAAGAAGAAGAATTAGTTGTTCTTTATTCTAATACAAGGTATATCGATTTAGATGGTTTGAATGATTACGTTAATATTACAGGAGTTCCTGCTGATGTTATGGGATATGCTAAGGAATGGAGTTTATCTATTCAATTAGCAGGTGCAGTATCACCGATTAATGATTCAACTTACATTACTTTATTTAAAAGAGGTACTAACGAAATAACACTAAGAAGAGGTGGTTCTAATTGGGGATTATACGCTTGGATTAATGGTTACAGTAGAGCATCAGCACAAGCTAACACTTGGTATGCACCTAATGCTAATTCGAGTATATTAATTATATCAACATCTACACATTTAAAGTATTACTTGGATGGAGTGCTTAGAGCTAACGTAGCTTGGCAAGGTGCAATTCACTTAAGCTCTCAAGATTATAGTGGTGACTTACAAATAGGTAACTCAGAACATAGAGCAAATTGGTATGGTGGTGTTAATAATCTAATGGTTATGGAAGGTGGTTCTTCTGATTTAGGTAAAGACCAATTAGCAGAATTTAATGCACAAGATAATGTTTCTAATATGTCATTTTATCCATCTGTTACTGATTTCCTTTGTTTAGGAGAAAGACCTTATCCATCTGTTTTAGGAATGAAACAAGTGTTAGAAGGTACTATTGAGAACTCAACAGAGAGTGCTATTGCAGTAAAGAATCCTGCAGGTGCTATAGGAACACCATTTCCTCAGAGAAGTGGAAGATATGTATTCTTAGATGGTACTGATAACTATATTGAATTTGATAATGCTAATGCTGATGTACTTGATTTTACAGGAGGTAAGAAATGGGCAGTAGGATTTAAATGTAATGGAGTTAGTGGTATAGTTGATTACGTTGCTACTACTTTATGGAGAAGAGGTGACAATGAAATCACTTTAAAGAGAGGTGGTTCAAATTGGGGATTGTATGTTTATTGTGATGGTGCTTCAATAGGTCAAGCAAACACTTGGTATGCTCCACAAGATGATTCTACTATTGTATTTACATTTGACGGAACTAAACTAAGATACTATATTGATGGAGCTTTAAGGTCTACTCTTAGTATTAATACAAGTCACCCTTCTCACGATGCAAGTGGAAATCTATTTTTTGGGAGTACGATTAAAAGTACACACGCTAATTGGTATGGTGGTGCTGAGAATTGTTTCATAATGAATGGTAATAGTTCTGTATTATCATCACATCAAATAAATGAGTTTGGTAGTGTTGATGGAGTTTCTTTAAGTTATTACAACAGCTTACAAGATTACTTTAACATTGGAATTGATACTTACCCTTCTATTGATGGGATTAAAGGTATTGTAACAGGTAACTTAGTGAATGGAAACGCTGAAGATTTTATAAACATATAATAAATAAATAAATAAATGAAAAACCTATATATAGTAAAAAACATTACATCTGCTGAGACGAACTCGGCAGGTGTATTTAGATTAGACGCAACTATTGGAAGTGATACTTACTCTCTAATAAAAACTAATAGCAGAACAGAGCCTACAGGTGAAGATGTACAGATACTTTCTTATGATGAATTTGATGCTAACTTACATAGCTATACCTTTGGTGGTGATAATTGTGAATCTTACAGAAAAGAAGAGTTAAGATTCTCTGAAGATATTGCTACTGCATTTAGTTCTGCTCAGTCGGGATTAAATTCTGCCGATGGTAACGATTTATTTGATATATTAGCTGATACATCTCACAGAATAAGTAGAGGTCAAACAACATTGGCTTACACTAAATTTAATGATATAACAAATCCTTTAGTTACTCAAGAAATGAAAGACTTTCTTAACGGAATGTTCTTAGACCATTTCAGTAGAATACCGAGAGATTTATCTTAATTTAACAGAAAGGGTTAGCAGAAATGTTAGCCCTTTTTTTTGTATATAATAACAATACCTCTTTTATTTACGTTATATATATGTAGTCCTTAAAAAGGCGTGATACCTCCTTAAAAAGGCGTGAGCGATTAAAAACACACAGATGGGAAGAAAACAGATAAATAGCAAAAAGGGGTGGCACGATGGAATTAAGTTTGCATCACAATTAGAAATCTCTTGCTACAAGCTATTAAAGGATGCAGGAATAGACTTTGAATATGAAGGTGAGGTATTTGAACTTATGTCGGAGTTTCACTTGGAGAACGTCTTATTTAAACGAAAAGGAATTAAAGGTATCGCTAATATAGGAGACAGTAAGGTTCGTAAGATTTATTACACTCCTGACTTTGTATCAGATTTATTTATTATTGAAGCTAAAGGAAGGATGTCTCAGTCTTTCCCTTTAAGATGGAAGATGTTTTTAAATACAATTCATCAAACCAATGACAAAAGAGCAATTTATATGCCTACCACAAAAGCTGATTGTCAGTTAGTTGTAGAGGATATATTAAAAAGATTCTACTAATCAAATAATATTTTCTTATATTTATTTTTTTATTCAACATATTTGTTGTATGTTTGCACCTGCAATTAAATCACGCATATTATGAAATTTAAATTATCAGTTCATCCAAAGAAGTACAGTAGTAAACCTACTGATGCTTATTCTCTACAGAAAGGTTACGAAACTAAAGAGGTTGATTTCAAAGAACTAAAGAGGATTATATCAGATGGACACACTATTGTTCCCGCTATCCTTAATAGTAACTATAGAAAGAATGCTAACTTTGCAGGTTGTCAAGTTTTTATGTTAGACTTTGATGATAACCAAAACCCTCAAACAGAAATAGAGAAGTTTAAAGAGTATGGAATTAATGTTAATATGATGTACAATTCATTCTCTAATAAATCAGACTTTAGAAAGTTTAGACTTGTAATTGTTTTAGATACGATTATTGAGGATGGTTCTTTGTTTAAAAATGTAATGAATTCTTTTATTAAAGTTGGTGGTTCTGATGGAGCAACTAAAGATTTAGCGAGGATGTTTTACGCAGGAACTGAGCCAAAAGTGATAAATGGGAGAGTTAATATTTGGAATGACGTAAAAGGAGCTATTGCTGATTTAATCAATAAAGACAAGGCTTTAGGGAATCATAGCCGAACAATCAAAAAGTTAAAATTATCACAAAATGATGCAAATGTGACATCCTCTTATAGTAATATAGACGATGTCGAATCTGCATCAAAAGTTAAGACTATTGTTTTTGACTTCGATGAAGCTTGTAAAAATTCAAAACAGTTTAACGGATTTGACAAAGCAACTATTCATTTAAAATATTTACAGTTAAGAGCATTGATTTCGAATATGATGTTTGTTCGAGGTGGTTTGAAATATGTTGGAGAGAAAATGAATCAGAGAGGAGATTACAATGGAGATGATTACGCTCTGTTAAGAAGGATACCTAATGCAGGTTACCAACATCCCGAATCTATGTCATCCTTTGATTCAAGAATATCAGGTAACTACACAAACATTTTAAGTTTAGATAACAAGAACAGAGAAGTTATAACTCAGATTAGAGAGATTAACAAAGAGCCTATTGATGTAGTTGCAAAAAGATTTAAAGTTCACTTTGATAACGCTTTTAAGTCAGCTAAGAGAGTTTCTATTATAAATGCTCCAACGGGAACGGGTAAGACAAAAGCTATGATTAGTATGAGTAATGTTATATTAGCTTTACCTAACCACAGACTAAAAGATGAGATTGCCGAGAGAATGGATATGGAAGGTTTGCCTTACGTGATTACACCTGCACCACCATTATTCAGTACATCATCTTTAAACCAAAGATATAACACTCTGCAAGGAATGGGAGAGAGTAAGATGGCTTCCAACTTAATAGATGACATTGCAAATGGTAGGAGCGTCTCTAACGTAGAATATACAAATACTGATAGTCAAGTAGCTTTAGAGTTTAAAAGTGCCTTAGCGTTAGCCTATGAGTCTGAGGTGACTGTTTTAACAACTCACACAAGAGTGATGTTAGCTCCTCAGTTGTTTGCTAATAAAGATACCGTTATATTCGATGAGGATGTTATGAGTGAATTAATGTACACTTCAAACATAACTACTGCAAAAGTTAATAGAGTTATTGATAATGTTTTAAATTTAATTGGAGATGGAGAGAATTCTAAAGTTCAGTCTACAAGAGATTTTTATTTTGATATGTTAAACATTGAAGAAGAGATTACTGATTTAGTTGATGGGCAGATTGGAACATTTAAAACTCAGATAAGATATAGAAATAGAGCTAACTTGTTTGATAGGTTATCTCAGATAGAAGGTACTGCGGGTTTCATAAAGCTAATTAAGTCCGACTGTGCCATTCAAATTGTAGATTGGAACTCTGTATCATCTTATCATTTTGGTAACGTTAGAGGGTTTGATGAGTGCTTTACAAAGGTTATTGTGCTTAGTGCTTCAGCTGATACTTTCTTTTATGATAAATTATTAGTTAAAGAAGATGGGTATGACTTCTTTCATTCAGGTATAGCTTCAAACAAAGAACCTATAAAGCAAGATACAACAAAGTCTTATTCAAGGTCAACTCTAAAGAAAGGAGATTTCCCTAAAGTTGATAGTGATATAGTTTTAACTTATAAGAAGTTCTCAGGAGATTTTAAAGGGAAGGAGCAACAAGAACATTATTTTGGTAATACATTGGGTATTGATTCTTTCAAAGGGAAAGATATATCTGTTGTAGGAACTCCTACCGCTCCTTCAGAGTCTACAGTTATAAAGGCAGTATTACTTAATATTCTATATTATTCTACGGGAAAGTCTAAACAGACAGTAAGAGGTACTCACTTTGAATTCCCTTTGTTTACATTTGAAGATAAGAACTTAGCTGAGATTGAAGTTAAGATTACAGAAGCAGAGATAAGTCAAACGATAGGTAGAGGTAGAAGTACAAGAACACACTCTAAAATAGATTTACATTCAGCGATACCAATGGTAGAGACAGATAGATTTATAGGGAAAAAGTTTACTGTAAGTAATAATCTACTACCCGTAATTGAGTCTACTGAATTTATAGAGAGAGAGAATATATTAGATTGGTTAGATGAGGTTAGAGCTGAAGATAAGAAAAACAGAGAAGATGGTATAGAACCATTTCAATATGAATTATTTATATAACACAAACAAAGATGAAAGAAACAATTAAATTTATTATTACAATGATTATCATAGCGGTAGTATCATTAGGATTGGTTTACGTAACACAATAATATATATATGAAGAAGAGAGATACAGGAGTTAATACATTGGGATTCAAGGAAGTAAGTAGAACTGACAAAAGAATGAAACCTGCTTTAGATTTAATAAACAATATCTTTAGTGATGCAAAGCCAAAGGAATTAGATTTTAGAGAGGTTGATAGTCAATATGATTTCTACTCAGCTTTCTCAGTTAAGAATGCAGGAGCTTGTATGGATTTAGCAAAACAATGTCTGTTTGAAAATGGGAAGATAGATAACGATATATTTTATGAATTCTATAATAAAAACACAAATAGAAAAAAAGTTGGTTCAGCATTTATGAGAGCATTAAAAGTTGCTGAGTCTCACTTTAAAGATTCAACTAAGGAGTTTGTAAAAAAATCATTAGTATCTTATTTCCATAAAAGAATCATTAGTGATACAGTTACGGGATTTAGTAAAGAGGTAGAGGTTGCTAAACTAATCAAAACTACTCAAGGAATTGATGTCACTCATTCAAGTTTAGAAATAGACAATAAGTATTCAGTTGATTTAGAGACAGTTGAGTTTGCGGTACAAGTTAAACCTGAAACGTACAAGTCAAATAGTAGTAACAATCCTAAACTGTTAAAAGATAAGGAAACTAATTTAAGACTGCATAAAGAATATAAAGATAAGTTTGGTAAAGATGTATTGTTTGCTTACTACAGTAAGAATTCTGTTGCTATTGATTTATCAGAGATTAAGAATTATATGTTAAAGAAATGTTAAAATCTATTTAAATTAGTTTATCTCGAATATATGTCGTATGTTTGTACCTCACAAGGAAATAACTTAAACTTTAATTATGACAGTAAAACAAATAATACAACAACTACAAAATGATTTAGCGTACTATCCTGCTGATAGTCAGACTGCTGAGAATCTAAGGAAGGAAATATTAAGACTTAAACTTTTAAATAACTAATATGAAAGAAACAAAATGCCATAGGTTTTGGCTCACAAACAGAAATCCAATTACAATGAAGAAATGTGCAGATGACAAGAAGCTTCACATTCACAACTCATCTAAAGAACAAGATGTAGCTTTAGAGAGATGGAGAGACAATAACGGAAGAACAACCAAGTTTAATTATAATCAATAAAATAAATAGAAATTATGGAAGTAAGTAAGATTAAAGAAATGTACGAGAAGTATGAACTAAGTAAAGCAGATGTATTCAAGCACCAACATTATGTTATTTTGACGAGGTCGGGCGTAGAGAAGGTAATGGCGAAGGAGAGCATTGACATTACTTATGAGGTTATTAATTGTGAACCTACGTTTGCAGTTATGAAAGCTACTGCGGTTAAAGGTAGTAAGACTATAGAAACATTTGGTTCAGCATTAAAAGGAGCGGGATTTAAAGATGGTTCTACAAACACTTGGTATGTTGCTGAGATGGCAGAGAAGAGAGCTTTATCAAGAGCGGTACTAAAGATGGCAGGTCTATATGAGATTGGTGTATTTGGAGAAGATGAGAGCGAATCATTTAAACGAAAAGGATAAGATATGAATAGTTACGATAAATTTATGGAGAACGAATGGAATGAATACATTTCTAATAACTCAGCAAGGATAAGTGAAATGATGGTAGAGACTGAAGAGGATAAGTGTGATGGTATGTGTAGCGATTGTACTTGCGGAGAGCTTGAGATGAGTAGGTACGAAGAATTCAAGCAAATGATAGCTAAGGAGGAATTAGAGAGAGGATTCATTAGTCACGCTCAAGAGCGTAAAGATACTCCCGTATTTAGTGGGGTGTTGAAATATTTCCCTAATGCTCTCAAGGAAGTTGCTAAATGTTCTAAGGTAGGTAATGACCAACATCATCCTGACAAACCATTGCATTGGGATATGAATAAGAGTAAAGATGAGTACGATGCTTTGACGAGGCATTTGATAGACCATACAATAAACCCCGTAGATACAGATGGAATACTTCATTTGACTAAGGTAGCTTGGAGAGCTTTAGCGGGATTAGAACGTCACTTAACAAATAGATTGTGATAGGCGTATTTGATATAGATAGTGTAGTTTATGAAGCTACTTATAATGCTGAGGATTTAGATGAGGCTATAGATAACTTTTGGAGTAAGTACAAGGATGTTGTTTACAATATGGAAGTTAGGTATGGAGATGTTAAGATTATTAACGTAGGGTTCTGTAGACATAACTACAGAGCCACCATCTTCGATACTTACAAAGCTAACAGAAAAGATTCTATAAAGCCTGAGTTCTTAGGTCCATTGATAGAATATGTTAAGGATAACTTAGAGGTGGTTACTCGTTCATTTGTAGAGACAGATGATATTGTTGCTAAGCTTATGTTACAGTACGGAAAAGACAAGGCTATTATCATTAGTATAGATAAAGACTATATGCAGTTTGAAGGAACTATATATAACTATCGCAAGAGAGAATTCATTAAGGTATCTAAAGAAGAAGCTTACTTTAACTTTTGGTCTCAAATGATAATCGGTGATTCATCTGACAATGTAAAAGGAGTTAAGGGATTAGGTAAGTCTTGGTGCGATAAGAACCTTAAAGGATTGTCTGAGTATGGAATGATTAGAGTTGTCCTTAAAGCTTTCGTTAATAAGCATAAGTCTAAGGGTAGGGAGACGTTTATAAAAACATACTTCCAATTAAAATTAAATATACTTTAACATTTCTTTAACACTTTATGTCAAATATATTTCGTATGTTTGCACAGTAGTTAATAATATAGTAGGTGGGAGTGAATGAGTCAGACCTTTTTAAATTTGGTCGTTGCGATTGGAATGACAGTTATGCTCCCATCACTATTAAAAATAAAGATATGAAGAACGAAGAGAAATTAAAATCAATAGTAGAGTTTGTAAACAGAAGAGTAGGGCTTGACATTATGTTGCCATCAAGAAGAGTTGACGTGATAGATGCAAGAGCTTTGTATTATAAGATAGCTTTAAAAGAAACAAGAGCATCAATGAATGTTATAGGTAAGATTGTCGGTAAGAGTCACGCTACAGTAATACATACAAGAAACAATGTATTCCCATTATTAGAGAAGGATGATTTCTATATGAATATCTACAGAGAGTATTTCGGTCAGGAAATTAAAAAGGATGTTATAAGAGCTATTGATAATGAAATCCTTACTGATAACGAAAAACTATACAGAGGTTTGTCTGATGATGATAAAAGAATATATGATGAGAGAGCTTCACTTGTACTAAAAAGTTTTGAATGGAAACGTAAAGATGATGAGCGAGAAGAAGTGTTTGAGAAAATATATATAGGAATGTAATATGAAAAAGAGAGATAAAGTATTAGAAGAGATTAAGGAATTACACAGAAGGTTTTGGCATAGCGGATTCTGTTCATTGTCACTACAAGAGTATGAAGCTGAAGTTAAAAGACTAAGGTTCAGATGGATAACAGAATACACAGACAGATAATATAAGGAGTTACTTAGGTGTGATTAAAACTTTTAGAAGGGTGAGACTATTACACCTTTGAACTACCTTAAAAATAAATAAGAAAAAGCTTGTGAGATTCAATTTAATGTTGTATGTTTGCAAAGTAATAACAATAAATAAATAAATATGAAAAACAAATTATTTCAAATCGTACTATTAATGGGATTAGCAATAGCAGTCTTTAGTTGCGAGAAAGAAGAAGTAGATGCTTTTGAAGACTGTCTGATTTGCTATGAGGTAATCTACGAATATCAGCCATACACTTGTTGGAGGAATGGACTACCCGCAACTTGCTTCAGAAACGTTACAATAAGCAATGAACCCGTAGAGTGTCAAGAGGAAGTAGAAGAGGAAGGACGCAGAGTTTATTGCATACAAAATGAGGGTATTAATTAAAAATAAATAAATATGAAAAAAGTATCAGTATTATTATTAATGGGATTAGCGTTAACATTATCAATGAACGCACAACAATTAAGAGTAGA
>ENA-ORDA01002494-ORDA01002494.1-marine-metagenome-genome-assembly--contig:-NODE-2494-length-13889-cov-2.460831_pt1 | contig 13889 bp, 12 predicted proteins | sample MGYA00237778_ERZ508506 | MGnify/ENA primary metagenome ERZ508506 (study PRJEB26177, sample SAMN06267891) | marine metagenome | isolation source: Monterey Bay, California, USA | place: Pacific...
GCACCTTGGCTATGTCGGCGACAGTGAGTACGCCTAGATCGGTTGACGCTAAGGGTAAATTGAACAGGTCTTCGGCATTTTCGATGAGCCCTGGCACCTTGACAGAGAAGCTGCCCTGACCGGTGTCGACTTGGCCCGCTGGGATTAGGCGGTTGTTATTCATGACCGTGCTGACTATCGCACTGTTCGGAATGCCGTAGGTTTCAAGTTTCCCCGGATCGATCTCAGCTTCGAGGAGTTCTTCGCGATTACCGACCATTACCGCTTCGAGAATCTGCGGTAAGATTTCGATTTCGCGCTGCAGTTGCTCGGCCACTCGCAGTAGGACGCGTTCGGGCACGCCTTGCCCACCGATCGCGATTTGTACAACGGGCAAGCCAGCAGCAGAGACCTCCTGCATGAGGGGCTCTTCGGTGTTGGCTGGGAATCTCGCCTTCGCTCTGTTCACCGCTTCACGAACATCGCTCAGGGCTGTCTTGGATTCGAAAGAGATATCGAATTCGGTAATAATCGTCGCCGCGTTCTCGCTCGAGAACGAACTGATCTGTGTAATGCCGTCGAGCGACTTGAGCTCTATCTCGGTCGGTTTCGCGAGCAGCCTCTCAGCATCTTCGGGCGAGATCCCCTCGTGAATAATCGTGGTGATGATTATCGGTACTTCGACGTCAGGATTTAACTCGACGGGAATCGAGAGATACGAGCCGAAGCCGGTAAGCATGATCGCCACAAAGATGCTCAGCGTCGTGCGCGAGCGCGATACAGCCGTATCGATATAATTTTTCATCTAGTCCGCCCAGAGTTCAGTGCTAAGGTGTTGGTACTATTTATCGGTTTTTCGCTAAAACGTCGTTGTGCTGTCGACGCGCTGGCCAGGGAAAACGATTTCTTGGCCTATCGTGACAAGCGTCGTACTGCCGCTGAGTCCGGTTACCCAAACACCGGAATTCAAGCGATTGCTGCTGTCGCCAATAATATTGACGCGCTGAAACTGCACAACATTATTGCGATCGAGAATCTTCACGCCAATCTCACCGGTGTCGTCGAGTGTGAGGGCCGACGAGGGAATTTGGTGAGCACGCAAATCCTGTGCATCAACCAAGAGCTCGGCTGTAATACCTTCGCGAATACTCGTGTTGCTGTTATCGACTTCGACTTCGATGCGATAGCTGCGCGAGCTAGTGTCTGCAGCGCGAGCGAGGTAGGTAACATGTCCGCTAATGCGCATGCCGGTGCCGAGTTCGGCTTCGACCAGTGATCCTACTTCGAGGGCAGTGATATTTTGCTCAGGTACAAGTCCAACCAAGAGCATAGGACTGTCGTCGAGCACGGAGGCGCAGACTGCGCCAACATTGAGCAGGTCGCCTAATTCGACTGATCGCGTTTCGACCACACCGTCAAAAGGCGCGAGAATTTTTGTGCGCGCGAGTGCAAGTTCGGCACGACTCACCGCGGCTTCGGCAGCTGATACGGCAGCCTTTTGCTGCGCGACGATCACCTCTGATTGCAGACCGCGCTTTTGCAGATCCAGCGACGCTTTGTATTCGAACTGCGTTTGCTCGAGACGGCTTAGTGATTCGCTTAGGTTGGCGTCGCGGGCGTCGATTGCAAGTTCGCAGAGAACATCACCCTGAGAGACGCGTGCGCCACGAGCGACAGGCTCGCTGATTAATTTGCCCGGCTCCTCAGCCCTTACCATTACATGGCGGAATGCTTGTGTTCGTCCACGAATTCGAATTTGCTGCGTGTAGTCTTCCTCGCTGACTGCCAGCGTGCGCACGAGAGGTGTTTCTAGGCCTTCTCCGGCATTGCTGCCCTCGGGGGCTGCAGTAACCACTACATCGGGCTTTGCTTCGCCGGCAGTACTGATGCCTTCGCGCGGAATAAGCATCCAGGCGACAACAGCGATAAAAATTACGATTGCTACTAGTTGCTGCTTTTTCAATTCAGCCTCCGATTGCTAAATTATTGATCTTGTCATCTCGTCGCAGGCCTCGTTGCTACCGTTTTAAACGTCGACTTAGCCACTTACTACGACTCGCTATGAAAGCTAGATGAACTCCTTGATAGAACGCAGAGCGATGATGGTGTGCGCTGAGCCGCAGTATCGCATTAGTCAGGCCAAGGTAGGGACGATTTGCCTAGAAAAAGTGTTACGTATTGTAACCCTATCGATTGGTATTGCAACGCTTTAGAGTAATCAAAAACAGGGGATTGTGGCTCGGCAAAGCGTGTCTGGCATGCTAATTTCGCTCAGGTGATTTCGCAGCTAGAGCGCCTGCGTAAAATGCGCCAAAAAAGAGGTGATAAGAATGAAAGATTTATCCAACAAAGTAGCAATTATTACAGGGTCTAGCAGTGGCGTTGGAGCGGCAACAGCGCGCCTCTTCGCCAGCCTTGGCTGTCATGTTGTCATTAATTACAACGCTAACTCCGCGGGGGCAGAGCAGGTCGCTAAAGAGTGCGAGGAGCTGGGAGTCGAAACGGTTTGCTTCGGCGGAAGTGTCGCTAACGACACCGATTGCGTGGCGATGGTAAAAGCTGCGATGGATAAATGGGGTCGCGTTGATATTCTTGTTAACAATGCTGGTACCACCAAATTTGTCGACCACAACAACCTCGATGGTCTGGACGCCGAGGATTTTCAGCGTATCTACGGGGTTAATGTGATTGGCTGCTATCAGATGACCCGCGCCGCTCGCGCGGCCATGGAGGCAAATGACGAAGGAGGCGCCGTTGTTAATATTGCGTCTACGGCAGCTGTGACAGGGATCGGCAGCAGCATTGCTTATGCGGCGTCGAAGGGAGCGATGGTCACGATGACGATGTCACTTGCTCGCGTTCTAGGCCCTAAAATACGCATGAACGCCGTTTGCCCGGGCTTTATCGAGGGCGATTGGCTGCGCGAGGGATTGGGCGACACACAATACGAGGCGGTTAGAGACGCGAATCGGCGGGATGCGCCGTTGGGTGTGACAGCTTGTCCCGATACCGTAGCCGAGGCGATATTGCACTTTGTGACGGGGCCGCAAGTGGTCACGGGCGAAACACTCATCGTCGACGGTGGTCGACATCTCATGTCGACGCCATTGGGTCGTCGCTAAGGTAAGCCGGTTTTCACATCCTGTCGTCGGGATACATTAGCTGGCGACAGGCCTCTTCTGCAGCTTGCGCTGCAGGGTGCGGCGATGCATTTTTAGTTGCCGTGCAGTTTCCGAGATATTGCCCTCGTTTTCAGCCAAAACCTTTTGGATATGTTCCCACTCGAGCCGTCTCACTGACATAGGTTCGAGCGCTGATTCTGTCGTCAACGCAGATGTCGGCGACGCCTCATGGCCCTCTTCGAGCAAGGCATTGAGGATGTCGCCGGTATCGGCCGGCTTGGCGAGGTAATCGTCGGCGCCCAATTTAATGGCCTCTACCGCCGTCGCTATGCTCGCATAGCCTGTCAGTATAAGTATGCGCATCCCGGGGTTAGAAGAGCGCAGCGGCTGGATCAATGAGAGCGAGGTATGACCGCCCAGATTAAGGTCGAGAATAGCGAAATCGAAGTTTGTCTGATTGATTACGTGACTCGCGGTATCAGCGTTCGTTGCATGGACTACCGCGTAGCCGCGCAGGCCGAGCGCGCGAGTGATAGCGCGAGCAAACACCTCGTCGTCTTCGACGAGCAAGAGCGAAGGTGTCATCGGGTAGATCCTCGCACTGCGGAGTCTGTAAGCGGGAAAGGCTCAATGGGCAGTGTGATGCGGGTGCGCGCGCCACCTGTGACATTGCTCATCTCGATTGTTCCGCCGAGCCGCTGGATCGAGGCATTGGCGAGGTAAATGCCGAGTCCCATGCCTTGGTTTCTTAGGGAGATAAAAGGCTCGCCGAGATTCTCCATAACCTCGTCGGGAATGCCCGGGCCGTCGTCGGTAATGATCAGCTCAATAAGCTCTTGGCCGCGGTTGCCAGATGCGTTTGAGGCAAGTATTTTCGCGCTCACACGAACCTCGGTTCGCGCTGCTTTTATTCCGTTTTCGATAATGTTGATTACCGCATGCTTAATGCTGGGGTCTGAGGTTAGTTGTTTTTTATCAGTGTCTTGTAATTCGAATCTAATATTAGAAGTAGGATGAATATTGATCAAGTACTCGCGAATATCTTCGATAAAATCTGCAATCAAACTCTTGCTCGAGCCACCGCCCTCGTCCTTATGATAGTAGCGAGTGAGCTGTGTAAGCGAGTTACGACAGCGCGTGACCTGCTGCCGCAAAACACTGATGTCTTCCTTGACCTCAGGTGCGGCTAAATTCTCCGTCGCTATCAAATCGAGTTCGCCTAGCAGCACGGCCATAGTCGACAGCGGTGTGCCCAATGCGTGCGCGGTCCCCGCCGCGAGCGTGCCAATAGCAATGAGCTGTTCGCTGCGCAGCGCCTCTTCGCGGGCGTGCGCAAGGTTGATCTCTCGCGCTCGAATGCCTTCTGCCATACGCGTGACAAAGGCTGTAATCAAGGCGGCGCTCACCACGAATATTACCCACATTCCCACAAGGTGAAGCTGGAAGGTCATCGCCTGACCCTCGGAGCCCATCGACATTTGCTGGCCAGAACTCAGGTCGATCAACAAGAAAAAAGTGTAGATAGCAATGCTGCCAGCGGCAAAGCTCAGTACCATCAAGCGAGGAAGAATGGTCGCGCTGACTGCGAGCAGCACGAGCAGATAAGAGATAAGTGGATTGCTGATGCCACCGGTTTGAGTTAGGAGCAGAATAAGTAAAACCACGTCTGCGAGAAGATGGCCTAACAGCTCAAGCGGGAGGAGTGATACCGCTGAGCGGAGTCGCCAAAAACCGATAACGAGGCTCGCAGCGACGCCGATCAGTAGTCCTATTATCGCGCTTGGCGGAACCTCTATGCTGCTGAATGGAAGCAGGATAGCCAAGCCTAGCAAACCAATAACCGTCACAAACGCGCGCAGCTGAAGCAAGCGCTGAAGTGCGATGCGATTAGGTGAGGCTTCGCTGTCTTCGAGAGGGGCTATGAGTGCGAGCAGGCTAGATTGCTGCTTATGTTTCGCTGTCATGTCGCTGATCCTAAGCTAGGTTTCTAAGAACTGGAGCGCGAACGGCATGCGCGCCGACATTCTAGCCTAAGTTAGGCTGCGCGTTTAGCGAGTGTGAACCTAGGCAATGAGGTCCTCGCGCGCTATATTGAGGGCGACATCGTTACTAACACCCTGAGCGCTCTCACCTCGAACCACACCTAAATGGGTCTGGCTCGTGGAGGAGGCGACAAATACGTACACTGACATCCAATGCCCGCACCGCCGCCGCGATAATCGATTACACGCTATGACCGACCACCAATCTCAGGCCTCAGCTCCCCAGCAATTCGTTTTGCGCCGCCGCCCATCTAGCTATCACTCCGCAGACGCGCACTCGCGTGAAGAGGCGAAACGGGGCGCGATCGCCGCCGTGTTAGGCAGCACCGAATCGTTCAAAGGGAAATACCATTACGGTCTGTTCGCAAACGGCACTCAGTCGCTGAGCGACGCGCAGGCGGCTTTCACCCACAGACTTGTCGAGCTCGTTTGCGCGCAGCTTGCCCACGAAGCCGTTGCGGGAGAATTTCGTATTGGCATCGATGGCGCGAGTCTTGCGAGCTTTGCCAGTGAGATGAAGCAGGCACAACATGCCCATGAAAACCCCGCGCCGATCGAAATTATCGCGGTCGGGGTTGTGGGCGAGACTCCCACAGCGTCGGCCGCAAACATCGAAGCCTCGGCTGTTAGCGAGAAAATGGATTGCCTCCTAGTTGAGGGCAGTTACCGTAGCATCGATCAATTGGGCGTTTTCTCACGCGCGCGCCGGCTTCTTAAGCCGGGAGGGCTGTTGATTGTCTTCGGTGAATTTTTGAATGACGACAGTGCCGTCGAGCATTCGCCATTGCCGAACCTAAGCTCGTTAATCCAACTTGCCGAGCGGCTTAATTATTCGATTGCTGTTGCAGAGGACCATACCCAGAGTGCGTTGCGCTCAATCGAGCTATTTGCAAAGCAAGCGCAGCTGAATGCTTTCGGCAATGAGAATGAAACCCTAACGCTGGTGCGAGACGAACTCGACAGAGCAGCGCAGGAGCTTGCTTCGGGCAAGCGCGTGTTCAAGTTTTACACCTTTACCAAGGGACTGGCACCTGCCGAGTCAGATAGCGAATACGCTGCTGCAGAATATGGTGACAGAGCCAGTTTTCAACCAGCGGCTGTTGCTGATCTTTTCGAACGCAGTTTCGGCCACGCGTTCGATGCAGAGGTCTGGCACTGGAAATACGAACTAGGCGCTGGACGCTGTGTTGTGGCGAGAGCGAACGCCGGAGGCGATCTCGTCGCACATTACGGCGGAGCGCCGCGCGATATTTGCTATTTTGGGCGCCCAGCTTTAGCGATACAGCCATGCGATGTCATGGTTATGCCTGAGGAGAGAACCCGGTACGGTCGCGGCAGTCTCTTTTTCAAGGTTGCCGCGACATTCCTCGAGCGCGAAATTGGCAATACTGTCGATCATCTATTGGGCTTTGGTTTTCCGAATAAAAAAACAATGAGGCTCGCTATCCGTCTCGGTCTCTACGAGAAAACCGACGACTTCGTCGAAGTCAGGGTGAGTGGGATAACTGAGCCAGGCAGCGCGGTGGAGGCGGCATGGACACTGGCCGATTTCGATGCCGCAGACTCAGCGCAGCGCGATGAATTAGACGCGCTCTGGCAGGAAATGCAGGTTGATTTTGAGAATGGCATCATCGGCGTTAGAGATTGGGAATACATTAGCTACCGTTATTTGCAGCATCCGCACCGCGCGCGTTATTCGCTGCGTTGGCTGCGTGATTCGGCCGGTAGGGCAGTGGCGTTGTGTGTGATTAAGCGCAGCGCAGATGCGTGGCTGCTTATGGATATTGTTGCGCCACTCGCGACAGTTTCCCGCGCGCTGACTGTGCTAGCTCGAGCGCTGGCAAAAGGCGCGCGTGAAGAGCCTTTCTGCACACAGGTTGTTGAAAATGAACCCCCCAGCGATTTACTTCTATGGCTAACCAAAGGCTGGCTTGCGAGGTTGGATATGCCGAATGCGGCTGTTCGCGATTTGGGCATTGAGATACCCTGCAACAGCTGGAATCCTGGTCCAGCCGCTAGCCTACTTTATGGCAAATGGTGGCTGACCGCGGGGGATATGGATTTTCAGTAGTCGTGGGAACGCAGCGGGTCGGCTCAGCGTGACAAGCGCCGATCTTAACCCAGAGACCTATTTAAGAAATGGCCGCAGAGACGGCGAGGAGATCACACGTGAATAAATACGAACAAGGCCTTGATAAGAACGCGGCAAACTTTGCTGCGCTGACTCCGCTTAATTTTATTGAGCGAGCCGCAAGCGTCTATCCGGACCAAGCGTCTATTATTCACGGCGCTACTCGCTACACGTGGTCTCAAACCTACGCGCGCGCCTGTCTTCTCGCCTCGGCGCTCGGCAAACTTGGCATTGGCGAAGGCGACACGGTCGCGTTTATGGGGGCGAATACACCAGAAACCTTTGAGGCACATTTTGGTGTACCGATGGCAGGCGCCGTGCTCAATGCGCTTAACGTTCGGCTAGACGCGAAGGCAATTGCCTTTATCCTCGAGCACGCAGAAGTGCGCGTACTTTTTACCGACCGCGAATATAGCGACACGATACGTGCCGCGCTCGAATTGCTCGATGAGAAGCCTAGGGTCATCGATATCGATGACCCGTATTTCGAAGGCGGAGAGCTTTTAGGCGAGACCGATTACGAAGCGCTGCTGCGCACTGGCGACGCCGGCTACCGCTGCTTTCAGGTTGAAGATGAATGGCAGGCAATTTCGCTTAACTACACCTCGGGCACGACAGGCGATCCGAAAGGCGTTGTCTTTCACCATCGCGGCGCCTATCTAAACGCACTGTCTAATGCGATGTGCTGGAACATGACGGTACAGCCTGTCTATTTGTGGACCCTTCCGATGTTTCACTGCAACGGCTGGTGTTTTCCTTGGACACTCGCGGCGGTCGCCGGGACCAGCGTGTGCCTCCGCCACGTTCGAGCAGACGCTATCTTCGAGCAAATAAAGCAGCACAAAGTCACGCATTTCTGCGGCGCGCCGGTTGTTCTCAACACGATGTTAAATGCCGATTCTGGTTTGCATGAAGGCCTGCCTAGCGGAATTAATGCGATGACAGCAGGTGCAGCACCTCCGGCGGCGGTTATCGCCGGAATGGAAAAGCTCGGTTTTAATGTGACCCATGTCTATGGCCTTACCGAAACCTACGGCCCTTGCGTGGTGAGTGCGCCGCAGGCGGATTGGGCAAATATGGATATCGATGAGCGAGCCGAGTTGATGGCGCGTCAAGGCGTGCGTGCGCCTCTGCAAGATGAGCTAATGGTTGCCGATCCGGACACCCTTATACCTGTACCAAAAGATGGGATGACGATGGGTGAAATTTTCATGCGCGGGAATCTGGTGATGAAAGGGTATCTCAAAAACCCGAAGACAACAGAGGCGTCGTTCGCCGGCGGTTGGTTCCACTCAGGCGACCTCGCCGTGTGGCATGAAGATGGGTATGTGCAGATTAAAGATCGCTCGAAAGATATTATTATCTCTGGCGGTGAGAACATTTCCTCCCTTGAGGTTGAATCAGTGTTATTCCGCCATCCGAAAATACTCGAGGCAGCCGTGGTTGCGGCAAGTGATGAGAAGTGGGGAGAGGTTCCGTGTGCTTTCGTCTCGCTAAAGGACGGCCAAGAAATGACAGCCCAAGAGCTCGTTGCTTATTGCCGCGAAGAGCTCGCGGCGTTTAAGATTCCTAAAAAGGTCGACTTTGGTCCTATCGAGAAAACGTCTACGGGCAAAGTGCAAAAGTATCTTTTGCGCGAGCGCGCCGAGCGCGTCGCGCTTATTCCGAGGGGCTAGTCGCGGTAATGGCGCTTGATGTCTCCGACGCGGGCGCCCTCTGCAATTTTAAGCGTAACCTCGTGATAGAGGCGGATGTCTCCCTTTACTTCGGCATCGGCATCGATCACCAGATCAGGCCTTTTATTTCCCCAGTTAAACCATCGAGTCCAGCCGCGGCGTCGTCCCTCGAACACCACATCGCCCTCTATCACGCTGCCATTGCGAATTAAAACATCGCCGTTGGTGGTGATAACGCTGTCGCCAACGTGAGTATTATCTAGTGTGATCTTGCCGTTTACGGTTTCGATGGTGCCGCCAACTTTGCTGCCGCTACCGACGCGAATACCGCCATTGGTGGTCTCCAGCGAGCGGCGTACGATAACATTGTCGTCGACTCTAATGCCGCCGTTAACGGCCTCGGCCCCGTCATCGATCTCTATGCCGCCATTCACTGTCTCGACGCTGGTCGCGCGGGCGTTGCGGCCGATGTCGATGCCGCCGTTGACCGACGACACTTCTCCGACTTGCTCGCTGGCAGCGATGCGAATGCCGCCATTCACTTTGCTTATCTCTCGAAGCTCTTCGGCATGACCATTGTTAGCGAACAAATAGCTCGAGAGCAGAAGCGCTAGCAATGAGGCGGCCGCGAGTCGGATATTATGGTTAGTGTGAAAAGGCATCGGGTTCTCTCCTTTAGCTGCAGTGTTAGATTAGTGACCGGCTATGTCACGTGTTGTGTACACTTTTTCTTATTAAGACTCTAAGCAAAAAGTTTGCCAGTTAATTAAAGTCAATTTAATTCAATAGTTTATGTAAAATTTTGGTGCCGCCTAAACCATCGAAGCTGCGAGTTTCGCCAAAAGATGTCGATTTGATCAATCTCACTGGCAGCGAGAGTTGATCGAAATTGGCGAGCAGTGACCTGCTTTACAGCCCTAAGGCTATGGGCTAACGTCTGGTCGGTTATCAGTTCGATCTGCTCTGTAGACGAAAACAGTTGGCAATAAGTTACACACAGTGAGCGCCTGCCGCGAAAAAGGAAGGAAAACGTAATGCGAGAAACAAGTAAAAAAGGGCGAATAAAAAAGGCCTCTAAAGAGCACGTGTTAGGCGTTTTAAGCGCAGCGCTTCTCGCCTTTACCGCACCGAGCATTGCGCTGGCGCAAGGTGAAGTGCGCGAATCTGCCTCGCATCGCTTCGAAGAAGTCGCTGACGGGGTTTGGTTTGCAACGGGTACCGGAAGCGTTTACACGATGAGCAACGCATTGGTGCTAGTGGGCTCGGAAGACACGTTGCTGGTCGACTCTCATGTGACAGCCGCCGCATCAATGGCGCTCATAGATTCTCTGTCAGTGTTAACAGACAAGCCGGTCCGCTATCTCGTTAACAGTCATTATCATTTCGATCATGCGCACGGTAACCAAAGCTTTCCGCCAGGGGTGGAAATCATCGGCCACGAATACACCCGCATGAAACTCAATGGCGAAGCTGGCAATGTTCTAGAAGAAATCACTTTTAAGAGTTTCTCCGATCCTGTGCCGGGCACCGTGCGCAGTTTAGAGCGGCAAGCTGCAGATGCGTCGAGCGGTGAGCGCCGTGAGCAACTATTACAACAAGCGAAAGTGCAGCGCGACTATATGGAAGCGATCAAAGAAATCGTGCCTACGCCACCCAATATCACTCTCGATAAAAAAATGACGCTGTTTCAAACCCTCGAAGGGGGCAGCCGCGAAATTCAATTACGCCACTTTGGGCGCGCTCATACCGGGGGCGATGTGCTGGTTTGGTTGCCGGATGAAAAGATCGTATTTACCGGAGACATGATGCTACCGGGCGTGGCTTACATGGGAGATGGACATGTCGACGAGTGGCCTGCGACTCTCGATGGCCTCAAAGAACTGGATTTCGAACTATGGCTGCCTGGCCACGGGCCCGTGATGAGGACACGTAAGCCCATTCATGATTTTCAAGCCTATCTTCGAGACCTCTGGGTAAAGGCGAGCGACATGCATGCTGCGGGCATCGATGCAGCGACGGCTGCTGAGACGTTAGACATGACCAATCATTCGGGTAACTTTGCACAGATTCGAGCACCGGGTGTCGATCCCCGTGCGATCAACCGGATTTTTTCCCTTCTCGATGCGCGCGCAAATTAGTTGAGTCGCAGTTTAAAGGGTAAGAAATCGAAGCGAATAGCAGAGTAAGCACAATAAAAAGAGCAGAGAACAGGATAACTAGATGACTGACGCGAACGACGACATACCGATATTTTTAAAGCCAGGACACAATGCAGGCGACTTACTTGAATCGCGCGAATGGTCAATTCTGCGCGAAGAACGCGGGTTGATTGAGGTCGAGGCGCATCTTCCCAGCCATCTCCTTAATCCGCGAGATCAACTCTTCGGCGGATTCACCGGCACCTATGTAGACATGATCTCTATCTGGACCGTGCGGTCTTTATTCGACTCGCAGCAACAATTTAAATGGTCTGCGACTGTCAATATGCGTATCGATTATTTCGCCCCAGTATTCGGTCCACGCTTTAGATTACGCGGCGAATTGATTAAAGACGGCCGCTCGACTTGCCTCGTAGCGACTCATTTCGAAGACCTCGAAGGTAATAAATTAGTCTACGCAATAACAACCCTTCGAAAGAGCGATTAGTTCGATTGCGGCAGTCTTTCTGCGGGAAGCGATTAATTCCGGTGCAAGAATCTCTAAGCAAAAAAAAGCCCCGCTGGGAGAATCCGGCGAGGCTTTTTTTGTGATGACGCGCAGCTACATTGAGTAGCCTTTCTCATCGTGGTCGACAATATCGAGGCCGATCTGCTCTTCTTCGGCAGACACGCGAATACCACCGGTAAGGGCGCTTACGAGCTTAAGAAGCCCGAAGGTTAAGACAAAGGTGAACAGCGCTACAACGACTATGCCAAAGGCTTGAATAAATAATTGTGAGCCAATAGTCATGCCTTCTGCCAAGCCGTTTCCGCTGAAGATGCCGAGATCACTCGAAACAAGCACGCCAGCGAGAAGAGTGCCAACGATGCCACCAACGCCGTGCACCGGGAACACGTCGAGAGAATCATCGATGCGCATTTTCTGTTTCAGGTACGTTGTGCAGAAGTAGCAGACAACACCACCAGAGAGTCCAACGAGCAGGGCGGCAGCTGGGCCGACCGAGCCCGACGCCGGTGTGATTGTCGCAAGACCTGCGACCATGCCTGTTATGGCGCCGAGGCCACTAGGCTTGCCGTATTTAATCCACTCAATCGCCATCCACGTGACCGCGCCAGTCGCCGCCGACAGATGGGTAACAAGCATAGCCATCCCCGCGCTGCCGTCAGCTGCAAGGGCGCTACCGGCATTGAATCCGAACCAGCCCACCCAGAGCATGCCTGCGCCGGTGAAACTCATTGTCAGGTTGTGCGGCATCATTGGTGCAGTGAGAAAGCCCGTGCGAGGGCCGAGATAGAGAGCCGTGACGAGTGCGCCGACGCCTGCCGTGACATGCACGACCGTGCCGCCAGCGAAGTCGATAAGACCCATTTGCTGCAGCCAGCCGCCACCCCAGACCCAGTTGGCGACGGGGAAGTAGACGAGCAGAGTCCATAGAGTCGAGAAAAGCAGCATCGATGAAAACTTAATGCGCTCGACGAATGCACCAACCATCAGCGCAGGGGTGATGATTGCAAACGTCATCTGGAATGTGGCGAACACACTTTCCGGAATGTCCCCGGCGAGCGAGTCGACAGTGATCCCGCTAAACAGCGCCTTGCTGAGGCCTCCCCAGTAAGCAGACTCTGACGGGCCAAAGGCGATGCTGTAGCCGACGATGAGCCAGAGAACAGAAATCACAGAGGCGATAGCGAAACACTGCATTAAAACTGACAACACGTTTTTAGTGCGAACGAGTCCGCCATAAAATAGAGAAAGCCCGGGCAGGGTCATGAATAGAACGAGGGCGGTGGACGTAAGAATCCATGCCGTATTTGCGCCACTAAGTTCGGTTGTTTCTTGTGCGAGGACGACGCTAGATGCGCCAGCTAGGATCGCCGCGGTGGCGATTTTTTTGATAATTTTCATGCCAGTCATAGCCTTGTCTTGTGGTTACAGGGCGTCGTTGCCGGTTTCGCCGGTACGAATGCGGATCGTCTGCTCGAGGTTGCTGACGAATATTTTACCGTCCCCGATTTGGCCTGTATTGGCCGCTTTGCATATCGCCTCGATGACCTGATCGACTATCGCGTCTTCGACTGCCACTTCTATTTTTGCTTTAGGCAAAAAGTCGATGACGTATTCGGCGCCTCGATACAGTTCGGTGTGGCCTTTCTGACGACCAAATCCTTTTACTTCGGTGAGCGTCATCCCGCTGATGCCAATCTCGGATAGCGCCTCTCGTACGTCGTCTGACTTGAAGGGTTTTACTATCGCTGTCACTAGTTTCACGTCGATCTCCTGCGGCGCATTGCGGAGGGCTGAGCGCCAAATGATTAGTTCGAAATAGGGTGTCACGCTTGTTGGATATTAGGAGGGTATAAAATACTGAAAACGCCCTAAAATGGTGCGTTTGCTGCACCAATCAACGACAAAACTGTAACATGGTATCGGCCTAAGCTCCATCCATCTCGCTGTCTTTGACATCTGCTAGCAAGTACTTCAAAGAGTCTCGTTGGCGTCCCCAATGTCCGGCGAGGAGCGCGCCCGAAATGTTGTGCCAGATGCTAAAAAGCGCAGCGGGAAGGGCGGCGGTTGCAGAGAAAAATTGCAGTGAAAGCGCTGCCGCGAGCCCTGAATTTTGCATGCCGACCTCGATTGCTATCGTCTGACTTTGCTTGAGGTCGAAACCGAAAAGTCGGCTTAGTGTGAAGCCGCCGGCAATACCCAGCGCATTATGGAGGATAACCGCTAAGACAATTAGAGGGCCGATTCCGCGCAGCTGTGGTGCATTCAGTGCGAC